>Ga0351857_1018_pt2 | contig 34810 bp, 25 predicted proteins | sample BONcelHFGM3001D9_FD_206801 | JGI IMG/M metagenome (GOLD analysis project Ga0351857, IMG submission 206801) | Enriched cells from coal bed in the Powder River Basin, Montana, United States - BONCAT cells FGM rep2 HSBNCT.FGM.300.1.D9 ... | reverse complement strand
GTGTATTGAATGCTGTTACCGCGCTATGGAACAATAACATCCTTGAGTTCGGTTCACTGATGAACGCTTCTCATGAATCCCTCAAGGAAAATTACGAAGTGACAGGTTTTGAATTGGATACGCTGGTTGAAGAGGCCCAAAAGATACACGGGGTCATAGGGTCCCGAATGACTGGAGCGGGCTTTGGAGGGTGTACCGTTACACTTGTCCGGAATGAAGTGCTGAACAACTTTATTGAAGAGGTTGGAAAAAATTACAAAGAAAAAACAGGATTATCAGCTGATTTCTATGTAGCGGAGGTTTCGGATGGGGTGAGATCAGTAGGTAACTTCCCCTCACACCCTATTCCGTAACGCCAAATTTATACACCGTAATCTCGTTGTACTTCTCTCCCGGCTTCAAAATGGTATTCGGGAAGGTGGGTTGATTCGGTGAATCGGGGAAATGCTGTGTCTCGAGGCACAATCCGTAATGTTGCTGATAAACGTGGAGACCCTTTCCTTTGATTGAACCATCCAAAAAGTTGCCGGAGTAGAACTGAAGACCGGGTTGAGTCGTGTAGATTTTCACTTCCCGTCCACTTTTTGGATCCAGCAGGGTTGCCGCCAGAGAGAGATCTCCCTCCGTTTTATCAAGTACATAGTTATGGTCATAACCACCACTGACCTGGTCGATCCGCGAGCCTATTTCGTGTGGGGTATTGAAATCCATTGGCGTACCCGCTATCGCAGGCATCAGCCCGGTAGGGATTGATTCTTGGTTAACATCCGTCAGTTGGGCAGCTACAATTGACAAAATATGTCCGAGGACATTGGTATCGGCCGTTGTCAGATTGAAATAGGTATGGTTACAGAGGTTAACGGGGCACGGTTTATCAGTCGTGGCGGAGATAATGGTTGTAAATTCATTGTTGTCTGCCAGGGTATAGGTTACTTTAACACTGAGATTCCCCGGATATCCCTCTTCTCCATCGTTACTCAGATAGGTGAGCTTCAGCCCGACAGATACCGAATCCTCGACCTCGGTTGCATCCCAAACCACTTTGTCAAATCCTTTGTCTCCTCCATGAAGGTGGTTGTTCCCATTATTTTTCGCCAGAGCATAGGTTGTTCCATCCAGTGAAAACTGGCCGCCGGAGATCCTGTTTGCATAGCGTCCGACGATTGCTCCGAAATAGGGGTTATTCTCGACATATGGCTTCAGGCTGTCATACCCAAGTACAATATCTCCCGGGTTTCCATTCCGGTCAGGAGTCCAGATTTGGGTGACGATGCCTCCATAATTGGTGATCTTCACAACAATACCGTTTTTATTGGTCAGCGTATATAGGAAGATCTCCTGATTGTCAAAGGTTCCGAATGGTTCTTTCATGATCGAGAGTGTTGAAATGTCTGATGATTTGTCCTGGTTCTGGCTGTTCTGACAGGCAAGCATAAATCCGGTTACAAGGATGAATACCAGAAATTGTTGGAGACAACGTTTCATGGGATTTGGTTTTGTTGATACAAACTTATCATTTTACATGGTACGATTTCCGATTTCCGATGGAATTGTTCAATTTTGAAAACGAATCCCGGATGCCAGATTCCGGACAATGAATCATTTGATTGGGACTTCTTATGAAACAATACAGGGAAATAACCGGGAAGGTTGTTTTGATTACCGGTGCTTCGTCGGGTATAGGAGCCGCTGCAGCACTGGCTTTTAGCAAGGAGGGTGCCAGGGTGGCGATAGCCGCAAGAAGGCAGGAGAAACTCGAGCAACTGGCAAAGCACATGAAGGAAGCGCTCGTGTTAAACGCCGATGTGGGGATAGAAGCAGATGCCCGCAAAATGATCCAGAATACCATAAAGCACTTCGGCAGAATTGATGTCTTGATCAATAATGCTGCATCCATTATTGTAGCCCCCGCCGAAACTGTTTCACCGGAAGATCTTGTTTCTGCCTTTCGTACAAACCTTATTGGGCCTGTTGTGGCGACACAGGAAGCAATCAGTCAGATGAAAAAACAGGGTGGGGGACAAATCATCAATGTGGGCTCTCCCGGATTTATGATGGGAGTTCCTTTTTACAGTCCATATGTATGCTCCAAAGCAGCTTTGTGTGCATGGACAAGAACCATCCAGGCCGAATGGGCTGGAAGCGGAATTATTGTGAGTGAGTATTTTCCCGGGTACATCCTGACCGACTCAAGACCCGATTCGCGTATCGGAGAGGTTGAGCAGGATTTGCTGATGAGTCCGAAACAAAACTGGCTTACACGAACGTTTGCCAAACCCAAGATGCCCAAAGATGTTGCGAACCAATTGGTTGGCTTGGTAAGAAATCCCAGAACCCTGATCTACTCATCCGGATCTGTTCGAATGGGAGCATTTATCTCCAATTTTTCCGGTTTTCGACTCTCTCTGGCAACACAGATGGCGCAAACTGCACGTGATAAAAAACCGGAGATCTAATTTAGTACCTTTGTTTGAAATTTACCGCCATGAAAAGGCTTTCTGGTTCATTGATCGCACTGTTTATCATTGTTTTAAGTCTGATAGCAGATGCTCAGGTTGATACGATCACAGACTCCATCAACACAGTTGATTTTCTGAATGAAAGGCTCAGCGAGTTCACAGATCAGCTTAAACGAAACGAAGAGCAACGCCAGGCTGATTCCATCCGCCGGCTGGAACTTCAACAGGAGATGGAACTGGTAAAAGCGAGCGATTACATTCGTCGTCGTGAACTTCAGGACCGATTGGCCCAGTTGGAAAGCGCGGATTCCATACGCCTAGAGCAGAAAAAAAAGCGTGTTGAAGAGATTCGGAATGCGAATGCAGGAATGCCGGTCGCTCCTTTTGGTGACACTTTGTTTCTGATTTATAATAAAATAGGAGCCTTCACCCCCTTTGAGCGTTCAGAGAGTATCAGCAAAAAAATCGAGCATCTATATAAAAACAGGCCTTATTACCCCGATTCTCTTTTGGTTGTCCGGTCCGGCAATACAGAAGACTTATTGTACCGCGATAGAATTATCATGAATGTGAATGATATTGATGCACTCATTGAAGAGACCGACCCAAAAACACTTGCACAACGATACCGTCTGGTAATCAATCAGGCTGTCCTCGATCATATCAAATTTACAAGCCTGTCCAGCATCATGAAACGAGTTGGACTCGTGCTGCTTACCATAGGAATTGTCGCTCTTCTGATCTATTTGTTAATCAGATTATTCCGGTTCACAAAAAAATACATTGAATCCCACCCCAATCGATTTATTCGCAGCATTAACATTAGAAATTATGAATTGCTTTCAAAGGAAAAAGTACTTAAAGGCGTTATGTGGCTGAACACCATTGTGAAGATATTTTTTATCATTCTGGTCATTTACCTGGCGCTGCCCTCTCTCTTCAGCATCTTTCCCGTTACGGAATCATGGGCACTGACTCTGATCAACTGGGTGATCAATCCTATAACCTCTATTGTTTTTGCGTTTATTGCCTACCTGCCCGATTTGATTACCGTGATTGTGATTGTCATGGTGGTGAGGTATGTGGTGAAATTCGTCAAATATCTTTCAAAAGAGATTCAGTCGGGAAAATTATCCCTTCCAGGGTTTCATCCCGATTATGCGATGCCTACTTTCGGTATCGTGAGGTTCATCCTTTACGCATTTATGTTTGTCATTATCTTCCCATACCTCCCTGGATCTGACTCTGATATCTTCAAAGGAGTGTCGGTGTTTCTTGGCATTCTGATCTCGCTTGGTTCTTCCTCTGCAATAAGCAATGTGGTGGCCGGGTTGGTTATAACCTACATGCGTCCTTTTAAAATTGGAGACCGCATTAAAATCGGGGATGTAACCGGTGATGTAATTGAAAAAACACCACTGGTCATTCGTGTCAGGACAATTAAAAATGAGGATATCACAATCCCAAACAGTCAGATACTTACTAGCCACACTATAAACTATACGGCCTCAGGAAAGGCAATCGGCCTGATTCTTCATACAACAGTAACAATCGGGTATAATGCTCCGTGGAGGCAAGTTCATGAACTTTTAATCTCTGCGGCAAAATCAACCACAGACATTTCATCTGATAACGAGCCTTTTGTGCTACAAACAAGCCTCGACGATTTCTATGTCACCTATCAGATCAATGCATATACCAGATTTCCTGAAAATTCTGCCAGGATTTATTCTGACATGCACAGGAATATACAGGATAAGTTCAATGAAGCCGGAGTTGAAATCATGTCGCCACATTACAAATCGCTCAGGGATGGGAACCATGTGGCAATCCCTCCCGAATTCATTCCAAAAGACTATCACGCTCCTGAGTTCAGGGTCAACGATAAACCGAAGAAGTAAACATCAAATTTATTGAACCCTTAAACCAACCAAGATTTGTATGAGAAAATCAATTCCTTTAAAACAACGTCCCGTAGATTATATCTACCTGGTTTTCTTTTTTGTCAACCTGTTTTTTATCACCTATATTGTAGACCTGGAACAGATTGTGATCAAGGATCCTGCCAACTTTGACTATCCCTTCTGGCCCTTGCCGTTTTTCATCGATATGGTACACTGGTGGGGGACTACCTTTGATCCACTGCAGTGGTTCAGGCCGGTATGGTGGCAGGCAACGATCTGGCTGGATGTGTTGATCTTTGGACCCTTCTATGCCTTTGCCATCTATGCCTTTATTAAAGGGAAAGACTGGATCCGAATCCCGACAATTATCGCGATGTCTATCCTGTTTACTAACGTAACGATCATCTGCAGCGAAGAGATATGGGGCCCCACACCTGCAATAAACCTGCCTTTAGTTCTTTTTGCCAATGCACCCTGGTTTCTTTTTCCAATCTTCCTAATATGGAAAATGTGGAAAAATCCCAATCCGTTTACGAAATAAGCTTCACAAAACAGAATTCATCATGCTTCCACTTTTTTCCTCGTTTACATTGAAAGGGATCCCTGTAAAGAACAGGGTCATCATGCCGCCAATGGTTTGTCCGGGTTGCGCCGGTTCAGATGGTTTTGCAACAAAAAGAAACATAGACCATTATCGCGAGAGAGCCGAAGGCGGTGCTGGAATCATTGTCACCGAGGCTACTGCTGTTCGCAAGATCGGACGGCTTTCACCCACTCAGTTGGGGATCTGGTCCGATGACTGCATCGAAGGCCTGCGCCAGATTTCTTTAACCGTTAAAAGTTTCGGCGCGGTCTCGTTAATCCAGATTCACCATGCGGGCCTTGTTACTCCTGAAGCCGTTACTGATGAGCCATTAGGACCATCGGCAAATCCTCAGGATGTGAGGTCAAGAAGCCTTACAGTAGAGGAGATCAGGGAGATCAAAGAGGATTTTATCCGCGGAGCCCTCCGTGCCCAACAGGCTGGCTTCGATGGAGTACAGATTCATGGGGCCCACGGATACCTGATCAGTCAGTTTGCTTCAACATACTACAACCAGCGGGAGGATGAATATGGCGGAACACTTGAAGGCAGAATGCGGTTGGCAGTTGAAATTATTGAAGGCATCCGAAAAGCCTGTGGTGACTCCTTTCTGATTGCATACCGGTTGGGAGCCAATTCTCCTACCCTGGAAGATGGGATTGAAATTGCCCGTTACCTTGATCAGAAACCAATAGATCTGCTGGATGTTTCCCACGGAGGATCACGTATTACGCTGCCTCGTCCACCCAAAGGGTTTGATTACAATTGGATCTGTTATTCAGGGACAGAGATCAAAAAAGCAGTAAAACTACCTGTTGGGATCGTTAATGAGATACGCACACCCGAACGGGCTAACTTCCTGATTGAGAATAATCTTACCGATTTTGTAAATATTGGCAGACCAATCCTTGCCGATCCGCATTGGGTTTCAAAAGCACAGCATCACGAGGAGATGATTGTTGCATGTCTGAACTGTAAGCCGCGATGTAAATGGTATTTTGATAGTGCCGATTGCCCCGCTTTACACATCCGGATGAAAAACGAGGTGATTATTTAATGGAATCCAACTTTACCATCATGCTTTCCACAAGAGCGGTGTAAGCCTTGATATTCACTGTATCAACAGGCTCAGCAGGAGGTGATTCCATTTTTAAGGGATCAACCGGAGCGTTATTCTTGAAAACCCTGAAATCGAGATGAGGACCGGTAGAGAGACCACTACTGCCCACGTAACCAATTATATCACCCTGTTTTACGTATTTACCGGCTGCAATCCCCTTTGCATAACCCGAGAGGTGACCATAACCCGTGGAATAAACACTGTTGTGCCTGATTTTGATATACCGGCCAAACCCGCCGTTCCATCTTGCTTCAAGTACTTTTCCATCACCCAAGGCGACTACAGGAGTCCCTCGTGGAGCTGCATAATCAACACCATGATGGGGGCGGTAAATCTTCAGCACCGGATGCTTCCTCGAATTGGTAAAACGGGAACTGATCCGCGAGAAACGTAACGGGGCTTTTAAAAAGGCACGCTGGAGGTTCTCACCAAACTCATCAAAATAGGTCCCCACACTATCCTGCTCAAAATAGAACGCATAGAAATTGCGTCCCGACGATTTAAACCGGGATGCCAGAATGTTTCCTACCCCAACAGGAACTGTGTCAATCGTAAGCTCTTCATAGATAACATTGAATTCATCTCCCTTCTGAAGTCCATAGAAGTCAATCGTCCAGGCATATACATCCGACATTTTCAAGGCCAGGTTGATGTCGAGATCATTCTCCACAAAAGCATTCCACAGGGATGATGAGATGGTTCCGGAGGCGGTTTTGATGGTTTTTGTTACAACTTTCTCGTCTCTGTAAACTCTGAGAGAATCCCTGAAATCGTAGACTACAAAGTCGGTCGTTGTAATTTCATAAATAAAATAGAGCGTTGTTTTCAGGCTGTCCCTTGCAGTAACTACAGCAAACCTGTTCCCCAGACGAATCTTTCTCACATCAAATATCTGTCGCGTAGTCCTGGAAATCAGGTCAATGGTCTGCATAGAGACCAGAGGGGATAATATCTCTGAAAGGTTTTGATTCTTCTTTACTTCACCGTAAACGATATCAAGGGAATCGAGATTGAGATGATAAACAAGGCGGGGCAACTCTTCGGCAACTTCCTCTTTCGAATCAATTGACGTGGTTTTTGATATGATCAGTCCAAATAAAATTACCAGCAGGATGATGATCGGGAATATGAGTCTTAACCAGGATTTCTTCATGCCACAAAATTAGGTTATTTTGCCTATTTATTCATACTTTTACCTTTCTAAATGGCCTTTATCTGCAATGCGAATAGCTCTTCTCACTATTTTGCTCATGATCTTACCGAAAGCCTTCCCGGGACCAGTAGATAAATACCGTCTTGAACAGCTTCCTGATGGCATCAATTTATTTTATGAGAATTACAGCCTGAGAATTCAGGTCTGTTCACCCCGAATCATTCATATCGTGTGCACCCCCGAAAACAGGCTTTCTGAAGATACCAGCCTTGTTGTCAGAAAGAAATGGGCCCCTGCGTCATGGAAACTGGAGAGGAAGGGGCAGTCGATACTCCTGAAAACGGCAGAGATCACAGTAGATATCAATACTGCCACAGTTTTATGTCAATTTTACACAGCTGCAGGGAATTTCATCCTTGCAGAAAAGGAACGGGCTTTCAGCCCTACGATCGTTGATGGGACTACCGAATGGAACGCTTTTCAAACCTTCAGGCTTTCTCCTGATGAGGCTATTTACGGATTAGGGCAACACCAGAATGGCTGGATGAATTACAGAGATAAAGAGGTTACCCTGATACAAACCAACACAACAGCGGTTGTTCCATTCCTGGTCTCAACGCAAGGGTGGGGGATTTTGTGGGACAATTACTCCAAAACCTATTTCCGTGACGACCGGAATGGAGCAACATTTTGGTCGGAATATGGAAACGTTGTGGATTATTATGCTGTTTTTGGGAAAAGTATGGATGAAGTGATCGCCGGCTACCGGGAGGCAACAGGAATTGCTCCGTTGTTCGGCAAATGGGCTTATGGCTTTTGGCAGAGCAAAGAGCGGTACCAAAGCGCAAAAGAGTTAACTGATGTTGTTGCCGAGTATAGAATGCGCCGCCTTCCGCTGGATGTTATTGTGCAGGACTGGAGGTACTGGGGCGAAAATAACATGTGGAGTTCCATGGAGTTCGATTCAAAGGTCTATCCTGATCCTGCAAAGAGTCTGGAGCTTCTTCACAGTTTGTTTCATGTACATTATATGATCTCCATCTGGCCAGCATTGGGGAGAGATACAAAGGTTTTTAAGGAGTTAAATGGGAAAGGGTTGATATATCCGCCCATACACTGGAGTGGCGGACACCTTTTTGATGCCTATAGCCCTGAAGCACGGAATATTTACTGGAAGTTTGTCAAAGAGGGCCTGATGTCGAAAGGCATTGACGGCCTTTTGGTGGATGGAACAGAACCTGAACTGGATGACCAGCATACGTTTGAAGAGTCGGAACGCACTATCAAAAAGCTTGGGAGTACGGCAATAGGACCCACTTACCGCTACCTGAATCCCTATTCCCTTGCGATTACCACGGGAATATATGATAATTGGCGCTCCGGTTATCCCAGTAAGCGTGTGTTGATCCTTACCCGATCGGCTTTTGCTGGTCAGCAAAGGAATGCGGCCATTACCTGGTCGGGCAACATCAATGCCAGCTTCGATGTACTTCGTCGGCAGATCTCAGCCGGACTCAACTTCTCTGCATCGGGAATTCCATATTGGACGTCCGATATCGGTGGCTTTTTTATCAGCGGTCACGACAAAGGCTTCGGCCCAGGCCAATATCCGGGTGGATGCAAGGACCCTGCATACAAAGAGCTCTTTGTCAGATGGTTTCAATTTGGAGCCTTCTGTCCAATCTTCCGGTCGCACGGAACACAAACCCCCAGAGAGATATGGCAGTTTGGCGACATCGGTGATTGGGGTTACGACGCCATGACCCGATTCCTGAATCTCCGTTACCGGTTACTGCCATACATTTATTCGGTTGCCTGGAAGGTGACATCGGAAGGGAGCACCATGATGCGCCCCTTGGCAATGGATTTCTCCGACGACAAAAAGGTTTATAGCCTCGATAAAGAATACCTTTTCGGGCCTTCAATTCTTGTTTGCCCGGTAACTGAAGAGCAATATTTTCCACTGGATACCGTAGCAAATAAATACCGCTCTCTCGATTCACCGGCATCCATTGAGGTCTATCTTCCAAAAGGCTCCAACTGGATTGATTTCTGGACAGGAGAAACAGTGGAAGGAGGTAGGAGTATCACACGGGAAACACCTATCGATATCCTGCCGCTCTTCATCCGGGCCGGATCCATCATTCCCATGGGACCATTTCTGCAGTATGCGGACGAGAAACCTGCTGACCCTATTGAGTTGCGGATCTACACGGGTGCCGACGGATCATTTACATTATATGAAGATGAAGGGGATTCGTATCGTTACGAGCAAGGTTACTTTTCAACGATTCAATTCAGTTGGCAGCATGAAACCGGAAGCCTGACGATCAGCAAACGTCGGGGCACATTTCCTGGGATATTGCAAACCCGCACCTTCAGGATCGTGGTCGTGACTCCAGGTCATGGCACAGGGATTGAGTTCACCTCGAATTCTGATAAAGTGATTCAGTATTCCGGGGAAGAAATGGTCGTAAAACCATAACCAATGTAACGCTGATAAGCGCAGATAATTTGTCTGTGTTCAATCCCTGAACTACTGCAGATCTATATTATCAATCGTAAATCGCTAATTTGTAAATCGTAAATTGATCTTTACGATCTCAGGCCTGTTTCCGAGCCTTAATGGTGGTCCCCAGGTACCGTAGCCTGATGAGACGTAGAAGTGTGTGTTCCCGATCTGTCTGTATCCCCAGCTGATCTCGTAGATGGCATCCGTGATATAATTAAACGGCCAGATCTGCCCGTGGTGGGTATGTCCCGAAAGTTGAAGGTCGATGCCCATCTGGGCATGCTTTGCCAGGTTGAATGGCTGGTGATCCATCAGGATGACAGGAAATGTGGTATCTACATCGGCCATGATCTCTTTAAGTTGCTTCCTTGGTTTACCTGTGAATCTGGGTTTGTCGCGGTCGTCCCTCCCAACCAGATAAAACTGGTCGTTTATCCTGACGGATGTATCACGTAGCATCCTCACGCCATGTTTCTCCAGGTATTCCACTGCCGGTCCAACACCTCCGATATACTCATGGTTTCCTGTTATGGCATACACGCCTAACCGTGATTTTATCTGCCCCAATGCTTCACCCAGATTGTTATTTATAACAGGTGCCAGATCCTCATCCACGATATCACCGGCGAGCAGAACCAGATCGGGTTTCATAGCGTTGATCTTTTCGACCAACCGGTTTGCTTTTCGACTGGCAATGATAGTCCCAAGGTGAATGTCAGACGCCATCACAACAGTCAGTTCACCAGGCGTTGCATGGGGTTTGGAGATCGTGAGGTTCAGCTCTTTGAGGTGTGGATTTCGGGCATTGATAAAGCTCCCGGAAACCAGGATAACCGTCAACCCCAGCACGGTAAAGAATGTTACGAGCTTTGTATGAGCAAGGCCGGCATAGAAGGAGGGAGGGAAAAAATGAAGGAATGAGTTGAAACCCCGGGCAATGTCAATAAGTACAACAGCAAGGAAAAAGAAGAGCATAAATCCCAGCCAGAACGATCCGATCCATGTAATGATCCCGGTAAAAAGACAGGGATAGGTTCGTTCAAGAATCCGGGCAAGGATAAATGTGGATGCCAGACCCCAGAAAATCAAGGAGAACCAAAGACGCCACGGAGAACCGGAAGGGATTGCCTGTAAACCACGGATATAGATATAAAAATTGATAGCTCCGTAAACAACCAGGACTAAACTGAAGAAAATGATGAACTGGGTGGTTTTCATGCTTACTGCGCTAACGGAAATGGTTCCATCAGAATGATCTGGGTATGCCGGAATTAGCAGGTAGAAACAAGACCATAAGAATAATGAAAATCGGATAGAGTGCGATCATGACTATGGTCAGAATCCCCATAAACCTGAAATGCTTCTTCAAGTTGAATAACCCAATCTCCAGTTTCTCAGCACTTAATGTTTTCAGGGCAGATTCAATTTTAACCGAAAACTTATACAGATATAGCAGAGGGAAAAAATAGACAATAGCAAAAACTGCATAGAAAATCATGAAAAACTCAAAAGGGAATTTTGTTTTGGGAAACTGGGAGGAGACACTAAGCAAAACCACACCGACAAGTACCATCAATCCCAATCCAATAAACCCCAGGATTGCAAAAAAAAACGCCCAGTTTTTAATCGATTTCAGATAACGGAGAGATGTCAGATTGAGAATAATCTCATGTTCCTTTAAATGGTCCGTGGTAAGACTAATTTCAGCTGGATGATTCATTGGTTGAAGTTTAATAGCAAATATAGAAATTGTTTAAATAAAAAAAATAGTTCTGGATGTTTTAAAACAGGTGGATACCGGAGTTGAGTGTTCGTTTTTGTACACTCTGCTCTGTTGATCTCTCCCTGGGATTCCGCTTTTGGAAATAGTGTAACTTGGTTTCGGACTTTTTATATCTTTGCATTAGTACCCCAATCAATCAATAACTTATGGCTACATCGTTTACGCTGGGATGGGTAGATTATACGATCATGGTTATTTATTTCATGTTTGTCCTGGGCATTGGCTATGCTCTGAAACGATACATGAAATCCAGTGCCGACTTTCTGACTGGCGGTAAGTCAATTCCTGCCTGGATAACAGGGCTTGCATTTATTTCAACCAATTTAGGCGCTCTTGAAGTGATGGGAATGGCGGCATCCGGGGCAAAATACGGGCTGATCACCACGCATTTTTACTGGATCGGGGCTATCCCTGCGATGATTTTCCTCGGTTTGTTCATGATGCCTTTTTATTATGGATCGAAGGCCAGGTCGGTGCCGGAATACCTGAAACTCCGGTTTGATGAGAAAACCCGTGGATTCAATGCCGTGTCATTTGCCATCATGACGATCTTTGCCAGCGGGATTTCTATGTATGCCCTGGCCATGCTCATGGAGACACTGCTTGGCTGGAATTTTACACTGAGCATCTTCATCTCTGCCCTGATTGTTTTGGTTTATACCTATCTGGGAGGCTTAAAGTCCGCTATCTACAACGAAGTCCTGCAGTTCTTCCTGATTGTCATCGGCTTTCTGCCACTTGTTTTTCTCGGACTCATAAGTATCGGAGGATGGGAGGGACTTACGCACCAACTTACTGAGGTTGCAACACGCCATGGCTATGCGCCAGGTGCCTACACCGAGACCTGGAGCGCAGTGGGTCATGCTGACGATAACCCTATGGGTGTTGAGTGGTTTGGTTTGGTTATGGGACTTGGGTTTGTTCTTTCTTTCGGATACTGGTGCACGAACTTCCTGGTGGTTCAGCGTGCAATGGCTGCCGGATCCATGTCGGCAGCCCGCAAAACACCATTGATCGGAGCGCTCCCAAAGATGTTTATTCCTTTTCTTGTGATTGTTCCGGGGATGATCGCAATGGCTCTTACGTCGGATCCTAACAGCGGCTTCGAACTTCCGGTAAAAGGCAACTCGTACGATTATGACAAAGTCATCCCGATGATGCTGGGGTACTATTTCCCCACCGGTGTTCTCGGACTTGGCCTTACTGCCCTGATGGCCTCATTTATGTCGGGAATGGCAGGAAATGTAACTGCCTTCAACACAGTATGGACCTACGATATCTACCAGAGTTATATCAGTCCGAACCGATCGGACAAACATTATCTCTGGATGGGTCAGATGGCAACGGTCTTCGGGATCCTGGTTAGCATCGGAGCTGCCTATATGGCCAGGTTGTTCAACAACGTAATGGATTTCCTCCAACTGATATTTGCTTTCATTAATGCCCCGCTCTTCGCCACTTTTCTTCTTGGGATGTTCTGGCGACGAACCACGGGACATGGCGCCTTTTTTGGTCTGCTGTCGGGTACCACAGCGGCAGCAATCCATCACGGGCTGACACAACCAGCGGGGGCTGCTTCAATCATCAAGGGAGGCTGGCTTGGAACTATAGTCCATACCTATCCCAGCGAAATGGCCCAGAACTTCTGGACAGCAATTTTTGCCTTCTTCACCTGTCTTATCCTCACAATTATCATTTCATTGCTGACAAAACAGACAAAAACTAAAGAGGATCTCGTGGGATTAGTCTATTCGCTTACTCCACGGATTAAGGACGAAAGCAAACACTGGTATCAGCGTCCCCAGTTTCTGGCTATCATAGTTGGTATCATCGCCGTTGTTTTATCAATCATATTCTGGTAAGGAGAAATTTATATGGAAATAGACATCAGGTTACCCATCGGTTTCATGTTTGCGTTGATTGGATTGCTTCTGCTTATTTTTGGACTGACTACAGATGGTGATCCCGAACTCTACCAACGATCTCTCGAGATTAATGTCAACCTTTGTTCAGGGTCCCTTATGATTATTTTCGGGGGACTCATGCTCCTGTTCGGCTTGCGTGCTAAACGATCAAAAACCAGATAATATGAAATCTATTAAAAGGGCTTATTTCAGATGCCCGATTGGTTATGTTGAAATCACAGGCACCAGTAATGGAATTCAGACTGTGACGATCAGCGATCAGAAAACTAAAAAATGGTTTGTCCCACTCTGCCTGCGCGAATCTGTTTCTCAGCTCAAAGAGTATTTTGACGGAAAGCGTCAGGTCTTTCTCTTGAAATCTGACATCATGGGAACTGAGTTTCAAATGAAGGTTTGGGAAGAAATTGCCAAGATTCCGTATGGGAAGACCATTACTTACCACCAGCTCGCCGAACGCATTGGTGACCCTAAAGCGTTCAGGGCAGTGGGGCAGGCCGACTCGAAAAATCCGTTATGGATTGTCATCCCATGTCATCGTGTGATCGGAAATGACGGTAAGCTTGTCGGTTATGCCGGTGGCCTCTGGCGGAAGAAGTGGTTATTGGAGCATGAACAGGCGTTTGCGCAAAAAGACCTCTTTTATTAATTACGATGAATGCGATTTACGATTTTCACCTGCGATAAAGATTTCCCAATGAAACTTGCCTATAAGACCTTTCTTAGTTTAGCAATGATTTCAATTAGTATTGCCGCTTATCCACAGATTTCAAAATTGACGTTTTGCGAGCCGGATGCCTTGGCCTTGAAAGCGGTTCAGATGGATGGAGGGTTTTCGCTTAAACTTCCTTACGAGATCCCGTTCTATACCCTGTTAATGGATGATAACTACTTCGCCTCTTTTTGTTCTCCCCCTGAGTACAAGAACGGTAAAATTTCATTTGTTCTCGGCGATTCAATCCTTGGCACTATCGCGTTTGATACAATGTTCCGGCCCGGATTGAAATACAGGATCCTGTTTACCAATACAAGCCAAACCGATCATCAGATCGAGAACCTTGTCCCACTTGGCGACGGGAGTGATAAGGTCTATATCTCAGCCGAAGGGATCAAAGAGTGGCCCGATTACCTCTGCAGATCAAAACTCTACCGTCCGGGTTACGGACCTGTTGGCGTGATCCTTCCCGATAATGCCTGGCACCTTGGCTTTGCAGATTTGCGCATCAATGATTCCCTCTCGCTGGTTGCGCTTGCACGCCGCTCAGATCGCGACCGCGAACGAACCAAACTTGACCGGTGGGCGGTTACACTCCAACCCGGTGGCTGGGTTGAATACACCATCTGGGTTGATATTCATTCCGGTGATTATCAGGATGGGCTGAAACTGATGTTCCAGGAGAGGTGGCTGTATGATCTGGATACATTTAATCTTGCTATGTTTGAACGGGAGGATCTCAAATGGATGAATGATTCCTATATCATGCTCCTGCAGTTTGCCTGGGATAAGAAATATTATGACTGGAAATCAAAGAGATACAATTTTTACACTGCTTTATTTGAATACGATTCATTAACGGGCGGATACGATATTTTTACACTCTGGCCAACATGGCCCCGCCTTGGTCTCGACCAGAGGAATCAATGGGATATGTACCGTGAACTCCCGGGAGGAATCGGGGAGCTGAGAAGTCAAGCTGATTTTGTCCATACCGGGGGAAAGAAATATTTCATCTCATACAATCCATGGGATGAATCAGGGAGAAAAGAGGATCACCTCAATGGGATGGAGGAACTTCTCAGGCAAGTGGATGCAGACGGTGTGGTGCTTGATACCCGTGGTGCTTCAAGTTTCGAATTACAGGCAACGGCAGATAAGGTTAAACCGGGAATCATCATGTACAGTGAGGGGATGGCGGTTCCCCGCGACATGCCAGGAATTGTATCCGGTCGTGTCCATGACGCGCTCGTTCTCCCTCCGCCAGTGAATCTTAATAAACTTATCAAACCCGATTTTGCTATCTTTCGGGTACTCCAACTGGCCGACGACCGTCTGCATCGTGAACTTGCCTGTGCTTTCTTCAATGGGTATGGAGTAGAGATCAATACCATGAAGCCAGAACGGCCTGAGTGGATAATAGACGAGTTTGCCTATATGGGAAAGACCACCAGAATTCTCAGGGAAAACAGCGCCGTATTTCACAATTACAATTACTTTCCATTACTTCCCACTCAAACAGACAGCGTTTATGTTAACAGATGGAATGCTGGCACGAAAACAATCTATACAATCCTCAGTATGAAACCTGCAGGATTTTCGGGAAAGCTGTTTGAAGTCGACCCGGTCCCTGAGGGTTATCATGTTGTTGATTTGTGGAACCACCAGGAAGTGATCCCTTCAGTTACAAGCGAAAGGTTCTGGATCCCGGTTGAATTGGAGCCGTTTAACAAATCCTGGGTCCATTCCCGCAAGGAAGGTGTTGTTGGCTGCATAGCAATCCTTCCTTCACTCTTAAAGGCGACTGTCACTAAAGATACCCTCTGTTTTTCTGCTTCTGCTGAAGCCGGTATGCGGATCGTTCTGACTGGGGAAAATCCATCGTACCAGGTAAATAGCTATGAATTTTCATCAGCCGATCATACCATTTTCTGCTGGGATTATTTTCCACATTCAACGAAAAAGATTGTAATTCAGTTATTTAATAATCGCGAACTCATGGATGAAAGGGTTGTTCGGCTCGATAACACCAGTCCCCGTCTCATCTCCAGTGTTAAACGAACCAAACCTGTAAGAAATTGTATTGACGGGATGGTAAAGATCCCTGCAGGAACATTTCGGTTCTACACCAAACGCGCACCGGAAACCCTTGAACCCTTTATTCAGCTTCCTGATCATGCAGACACAGTTCTGCTAAATATGAAAGGATTCTTCATGGACCGTTATCCGGTTACAAACAAGGAGTGGATGAACTTTGTGCTGGGCACCTGCTACAAACCTGCTGACACTTCTAATTATCTGAGGCATTGGATTAATGGACAAATCCCTGACGGTGAGGAAACTTGTCCGGTCACAAATGTGAACCTGGAAGATGCAAAAGCATATGCAGCATGGGTGGCCAAGCGCCTCCCTACGGAAGCTGAATGGCAATACGCTGCACAGGGATCAGATATGCGAAAATATCCCTGGGGAAACGAACCGGATAGTTCACGCTGCAATTACAACCTGAATCATCCCACTCCTGTGGACCAATTCCCAAGGGGAGCAAGCCCATTCGGAGTGGAAGACCTGGTGGGAAATATCTGGCAGATGACAAACGACATCTATGATAATGGTAGTTATTACTTCAATAGTATCCGGGGAGGCAGTTATTACCACCCGGATGCCAGTATCTGGTATGTAACGGGCGGAGCGCTGCCTGCCGACCATCCTGAGATGCTGTTGTTGATTGGCCCCGGCCTGGATAGAAATAGCACGGTTGGCTTCAGGCTGGTGAAAGATATAGACAATTGATTTTGCCGGAAAGGGTAGTTTATTTCTCTCAGTTGGTTAGATACATGATCAGGTACTGGTTTCCATCAATCAGAATAGCCCAGGGAGACCATCCTTGTCCATATTTATTTGAGATCCCATTTTTCATTTCCGTTAATCCATTGTATACCTGTACATTCCATGCCATCGTTGCGTTAAGGGGAATTTTAACGAACAATAGGTTTAGAGTACCCCTGACAAGGGTATAACCAAAAGGGACGTATCCCATTGCATCATACTTATTGATCGTACCGCTAAGCCCCTGGTTCGAATAAACAGCATTCTGGATAGTCCATGCAGTTGCAGAGTTCTTGAATTTAAGGAACAACACATAATAAGTCCCATCGTAATAGCCTATCTCTTTTGGAACAAAGTCCTCTTTTCCCATGGCGGTGATACCGTTTTCCAGGGCGACGTCACTGGTATAGGTATTCAGATACCAGGCAGTAATTCCCAATGTTTGGTCATTGATGTATAGGACATAAAGGCTAACCACCTGGCCGTTCGGGTCGGGAGCTACTTCAATGCCAACAGGTAGATACCCCTGATTGACCTTCTTTGTAATTTCATTAGAAAGAAAGTTCGTATTTCCTGATTTGTACCATTCTAACACCCAGTTCTGTGAAAACAGAAGGTTTGAGGAAAGAACTATCACAATTATAAAGATAAGCTTTTTCATCGTTGGTCGGATTTAGATAACCAAAGATAAAAAAACCGGCTATAGTTTTAACAACCAGGCGTCTTTATAAAGGGTTTTTGCTTCACTGAGACGGCGAATAGCCTCGTCACGGTCGGCTGAATCAAATATCGAAACCCGTAGCTTCTCCCCATTTTGAAGGATCTTAGATTGCTTGTAGCCTTTGGCAAGCAATTGCTTAACAACATTCTCAGCCTCACTTAATGGAAGTTGACTTTTTACTATGATGTAATAGTGTCCACTATCCGGGGTCCTCTTCACAACTGCTTCTGAAGCCTCAGACCGGACAGGAGGGGGGGGAGTTTTAAGAGGTTTTACAGAGATGGTATCGGGTTTTGGGTCCGGAGGCTCCTGCCCACATACATATGGGGTTCCCCCGGGATCAGCAACCTCTCCAAACCAGGCTGCTGCATAATTCTGACAGATACCGATCCCGATAGCGTTCCATTGCTTGCCTTCCCATTTTCCTGTATTCATCAGAAAACCATTGAAATAATCAAACGATCTCCAGAAAGCGATCACACTGTCGATCATAACTGCATCGTTTTCCCAGTAAACTATCTCGAAACCCTTTCCGGGATATCCTGAGAGTTCTTTTGGCTTATCCCATACCGAATTCTTTTTATCCTCATCACCAGGATAACAAAATGGCTTCCAGGGTCCTCTATCTGACCAGGAGTGAAAATTACATGGCTCAATATCCGGATTATGGAAGAAAAGGTCCTTCACATGGGTGTTGGCAACGTAACATAAAGACCGTGACAATGGTATTGGAGGAAGGTCATATTGGCGTCTGTACTCATTGATCATCCTGTAAATTTTCGATTCTGCCTCAGAGATGCAAAAGTTCTCTGGAACCTCACTTACCTGAACGATCTTAGTCTGAGCATCTATTCCAGCGTTGTAGCTGAAAAGGAAGAAGATTACTAATATTAATTTTTTACCAGCCATGATTCCGGTGGTCGTTCCTGTTTCGCACTGTAATACAATGTTTTACCCGGATCCAGGATACGTGCATAAAAAGCATATCCACCCAGGTTGTTTTCAATCTTGAGAAGAAGCTTATTCCACCCCACCCTCAGATGCACAGGGAGAACAGCCTGATCTGGTTCAGCAACTCTGACACCCAGAAAACGGTATATCTCTTTGTTGTTAAAAAAGACTTTTGCCCCGTCGTCACTTCCAATCATAAGCAGAACATCTTTCTCTTTCAGTGAATAGATATATGTCAGGGCATAAGTTACAACCAGTTCATTGGGTTCAACCTTATCCCTGAGTGAAAAATAACCATCCTCAGGTGTTCTTACGTATTTCCAGCGAATAGGTTGCCCACCGTAACCACCAAGCCGCATAGTTGTATCAACAGTTAGTTCGGGAGGATAGATCGAATCGATCCCCAGTCGCTGGGTTTCAGTGATCCTTGGATTGGGGAAAGGTCCAAGTATATACCAGTCGGGAATAAATGTTCGCTTTGGAATCAAATCAATTCCGTCAAACCCGATCAGATAACCGGAGGATTTTGGATCTTTTCCTGTGACTTTTATCTGCAGATTAATTTTACTATATGTCGGAATAATATCAGTCAACGGAACCTTCCCGCCAGCCTGTAACAGGGTTGCATATCCATTAAATTTACCAGCCAGTTTCTGCTGGCAGTAGATCTCAAAATCGCCATAATCAGGACCTTTGCTGAAATAGAGATCTATCTGGTATCCCGATTCAAACATCTTCTCGAGATTTATGGTAATTACTGATCCGCTATCGGTCCCAATCGCAAGATGTTTCCCTTCGCTCCAGTCGGGACTAATGTCAGATACATCGATAACCTCATTGGGTGTCTCTCCCAGCGACATGGGTAGATCCTCAGCCTCTATCAGGCTGTTTGGCGTAATCTGTGATAGAACTACCCGGTTACCGGCTTTGGGAAGGATAGGGAGCGCAAAATGATCCTCCAGTTGATACCAATAGACAGTACTGCTGTAGTCTGCAATCTCTGTGTTACCATGTCCATGCTCAATAGTAAAAAGGATGTGCTTTTTGAATGGGATGGGGTCGGTAATATTCAACCGATACGCAGAGATCCTTCCAAGGCTGTCATCTTTGAGGATCAATCCGTTAAAAGGACCTGCAAACTCACCCTGGTTGAAATACCAACCACCCGAGAAATAGTCTTCAGTTCCTGTCCCAATAATGGAAGGTCGCTTTTCACTGTCAACATAAACCATCTCATTCCCTTCCAGGAAAGAGAAACTCCCGTCATAAGACTGCATCTGGAGATTGACGCCGACTACGTGCCCCTGACCGTCGGCCTTCAGGATGGTATAGTTCGAGTCATAATCAGTACGGATATCCCGGTTCCAAAAAGCGTGAAAATATCCAACACTTCTGTCGAGGTATCCTTCCAGCTTGAAATAGTTAATCTGGTAATAAAAGGCATAAACCTCGTGGGTTGTTTCGTTAACAATCTGAATTCTGGCTGATTTCTCAAAGGGCATCGGGAAATAACAAACATAACCGCCGCTTGTCATACCAAGGTATTGTGATACATACGGCCTGTATTCAAAGGCACATCCGAAGAAATCGCCAAACGGGACATTTACAGATGGAACATCTTCATCATCCCAATACATCTTGAGCACCAGCCTTCTCAGAAAGTTGGGATCCTTCGAGTCGACCGCGAACCAGATGCGCGTAATGACGCCAGGACCCGTAACATCCAGGATTGTCGCAGTAGCTCCCGGAGCAATGGTGATCCTGTCGTTGTTTTGGCCCGCCGAATCGGTACTAGCAACCTGGTATTGTTTGGCTGTTTTCGCATAAGGGAGTGAAGCCGGAGATAACAATTTCTCCAGGTTTGCCCTGTTCGTGGAGGGGTCGCAGCCTGAAAGAATCAATCCCAAAAAAACTGATATTAAAATAACTAGAAGAGATACCTTCATGATTTACTGATTCTGTTATTACATTGCAAAGGTCTGAAAACTTATTTAATTAGATGCTGGAATCTGGCTTTTGGCTCATCCCTATCCCTAATCCCTAATCGCTAATCCCTAATCGCTAATCCCTATACTCTTCTATCAGCAACTTCGCCATTATGGCATCCCAAATATAGTTTGAAGGGGAGTTAAGCACTTCATTATCTGGACTATACGACTCCCAGAAATTATGATTCTTTCTTAATTGCCCTACAACCGCATCAACCATTTTACCGGCTAATTGATGAGCCAGGGAGTCATATCCATAGTTTTTCAGTCCGTCATAGACCATGTAATCCCACAGAAGCCAAACCGGGCCATTCCATTTGCAGCAGTAATCAACATTCGGACTATACCATGGATCATCAGCCGAAAGGGTAGGGACACCGTACCGACGCCAGAATTTGGTCGTATCCGAGAGTACATCCACCAGGCGCACGGCACGATCGGGAGGTGCAACTTCGGCCCATAGAGCCAGGAATCCGATGATCTCCTGGCGGCGGAGATCACGGGTCATAAAAAACCAACCGTGGTCATCCCTGTTCACGGAATAATAAAACCCTGTTGAGTCATCCCACATCCGCTCATTCACCAGTTGGGAAGTTTTTTCTGCTTTATTAAGCCAACTCCTGGCTTCCTCAGTTTTTCCAAGGGCTTTGGCCATTTCAGCCAGACTGCGTTCCTCCCTGATGACCATTAAAGTCAAATCAAGGCATTCAAGTTCGTCGGAGATATCTTCTTTGTCAACATCCAGATACCTTTCGGCAGATACCTGAAAAACAGCATTATACCAGTCGCGAACATTCTCTATCAGGCCATATGGGCCCCATTCATAGGTTCCATCCTTGTCAGCATCCCTATTAGAGATGATCCAGTCGATGTACTTTGCTCCGGAAGTATAGGCATCTTCCAGGAAGACCTTGTCTTTGCTTACCAGGAAAATCTCCCAGTTGATCCAGCTGAAAAATGGAGAGGATGTGGTCGACATCTTTTTATGCGGATAATCCTGCAATCCCCTGGGACCGTGTCGATAAGCTATAAGTCCATCATCCCGTTGCTGTTCCATATAAACCCGCTGAGATCCTTGTGCTGATTTTGGGTCCAAGTAAACATAAGACAGCATGCTAAGAGACTCGTGTAGAACCTGGTGACCATGCCCCCAACCCCAGAGAGGATTCCGGCTAAAGACATAGAAATTTTGCGTAGTTCTTTCGGCTGGAGGGTACATCGATCCTCTGGCCAGGTTAAATGCCCCCAGGTATACAAGCTTTTCATCCATGGTTTTAAACCGGATCTTCGGAACCCTTGAGAAGAGGATCAGGTTATCATCATAATAACTCCTAAGGTGCATCGTCTTCACGGATTCGACCTCGTTCAGCAGAGGATCAACCGCCTCATTTTGCGCTTGAACGCCACGTATATAACGAAAGTTACAGGTTTCGCCAGACCTTAACCTTTCCTTTAACATAAGAGCTATATAATCAACCAGATCAGATTCTTTAAGGTTCAATTCATCTAATCTGTATGTCGAATAATAGTCGGTTTTTATCTCGTTATAGAAACCTTCTATATCACCCCTGAAGCCGCCATATGAATCATTTTCTGGATTGGAAGTGAAGATATCCCTTAAACGGGTCGGATACCCATATTCCGGCTTCAGGCTGCTGATTATCCGATAGAGGCTCTCCCTGTGGTGAAGAATATATCCCTGATGCACGGTATCGTATGCGACTATTTCCAGGGAGTCATTTCCAAGCTCAAGAATAGGGTAGACAACTAACTCATGAGGCACACCATCCGTATTTTTCACTTGCATATCCACCAGTGCAATAGAGGAACTATAAACAAAGAAGGTCTCTTTAACATGTATTCCCCTGATCGGCTCATACTCCATTATTGCCATATCGGGAAACGAGAAAGTAACCACTGGTTTTTTGAAATAATCCCCAATAGTACGAATCACGACTTCATCAATTTTCCAGATGCAATACATGGAACCCGCCTGATCGGAAGAGTATGTAATAGGCTTACAATCAGAATAGTAGTTCATTTTATAGGCCTTATCACTATAAAGCCTCGAACGATTCATAGCCGCAGCGTAGGTCGTATAAAGAGGATCAGTTGTTTTGGCATCCATCCGGATATAATCCTCCACGGGTTTGAGGTTCTGCGAAATAAGAGTACAAGGAAGAGCAACAGCCAGTATTACCAGGATTCTGAAAAACATGGTGATGGTTTTATGGTGTAAAGATAAAGCATCCTGTGCAACCAGAATAAAAGTGTCTTATTTTAATCCCAACCATTGAGGAATGTTGGAATAATTGTTACCTCCGCACTTGATGTCAGATAGAGAGGGAGCTGTTCACCTTCTTTAAGAAAAACTGCCACATGATGCCCTTTGGTGAGAAGAAAATTAACCTGCTCCTCAGCCGGAATAAACGGGTAGGCTGGAAACCCTGAATAAAACATGCATTCGACATAATGTCTCCCTTTGACATTGAAAACCACGGTATGCGGCGGCTGAGTCATCCCTAAGTCTCTGAATATCTCCTTGTTCTGAAGCTGAATCAAACTATATGTATTCAATTGTGAATCGATGCAATGCGTCTCGTTGATTCTGGCAGGTTGCAGGTTTACATTGACCAGTACAATGAATAACAACACCTTGATCGGCAGTGAAATGAAGGTCGGAACTGAACTTCGTGCAAGGGATGTAAGACCTGCATCGATCCCTGCTGCACAGAAGAGAAAAACAGGTATTGCTGCCACGAAAGGATAGCTTGGCATTTTGGTTGCTGCCAAAGAGAAAAAAAGGTAGACCAGGAGAGGCAATGACAAAAGGGAGATTCCGAGCGGTTTGTTTTCTATCCGGTAGATAAATGCCCCAATGGAAGGAATGATGAGATAAAGTACTCCCTTGCCAAACAGCTCCCCAAAAGTTTCAGCATAGTACCAGAAACTCCCTCCGTGACCCTCCAGAACTCGCGTAAAATGCAGTATATTATAGAGCATTGTATGCTCAGTTTCAGCAGGATACCAGGAGTATATCAATATCTGCCAGGGGATGGCAACGGCCAAAGTTATCAGGAGAGATACCAGGAGAGACAGGTACTTGCGGAGGGCCAGCCTGTACACAAGGATGTTATACAATCCCCATCCGGCATAAACCAGAAGTCCAACTAACCATTTGCATAGGATGGCCGATCCGGAAAAGAATCCGATCAAAAAGATCCAATAGCGCTTCCCCGACGACAGATACTCGATCCATGCCCAGATACTGGCCGTTACATAGAAGAGAAATGCCACATCATTGTGGTCCACTTCGATTCTTCCGCTGACAAGTTCTGCCAGGTGATATGAGGTGGCTGTAAGGAGTGCGGCAACATAGCCTGTACGCTGATTGATTGCCAGGCGGCCAATCCTGTAGGCAAAAAAGACCAGCCCGGTGCTCATGCATACGCTGGGGAACCGAAGCGCCATTTCATTGATGCCAAAGAGCTTGAAGCTGAAGGCGATCTGCCAGAGAAAGAGGGGTTGTTTGTGAAGCCAGATGACTGAACGATCCCATCGGTCGTACGCCATAGAAACAACCGGGTTGTCGTAAAGGGTTGGCATCAGGGGATGGCTCATGAGATTCTTGGCGACCAGGGCATGAAATCGTTCATCCCAGAGATTCAGGAACGAATCCAGCAGGGAGGCAGAAAGGAAGAGAGAGAACGCCCCGAGGAGCAGAAATATCAGAGCGCCTGTGAACCGTTTATTAAACTGTAGAATCAGGCTAAGCAAGATCAGAAGAGATGAAACAATGGCAAGAATGATCTGGAGATTACTAAAACCCATCACCTGTTATTTTTCATCTGTCAGGTAAAATAAAACGCCGTTTGAGAGATGGTTTCCATGCAATTGCAGCACATAACACCCTGCGGAGAGCCTGTTCTGTTCATGATCTTTTAGGTCCCAGCAGATCTCGTTCGTTCCGGTTGAACAATCAACCGGAGTGTGTCGATAAACCAACTCTCCACTCATTCTGTATACAGAAAAACCGACCTTATGCGCGTTATTCAATGTAAACCTGATAGTGAGATTCTCAAAAGCGGGAACAGGGAAGAGGGTAACGTCAATTCCCTGACGTTCATTGCTGGCAATCCCCAGGCCCGGGTTCCATTCATACGCTCCGATATCTAACCGGTTGTTGTAAATTCTTGGATTTCCGGCCAGATCTCTGCCGGGGACCATCAGGGAACTTGTATCAGGCGTCCCGGCATCTTTCATCGGTGAAGAGGCACCTAACTGGAAAGGGTAGGAGCCGGTTCCGGAAAATTCAACCAGTGTGTCCAGGTTATTGAGATATTCTCCATGATATCCTTCATGTCCGCCACTTCCCGCAAAACCTGATGTATCGCCGGGAACATTGCAGAAATAAAAGTTTGGGGCCGACCGGATATCCCAGATGTAAATTTCCATTCCTTCATATGCAAAATTATTGTAAAACAGGCAATTATAGTTACTGGGCACAGCTGAATCATTGCAATAATACCCACCGCCATACACGGCAACATTATTGGTTACGGTGTTGTTGACAAATACAGTATGAGCGGCAACACAGGCAATGCCTCCTCCAAAAAAGCGGGCTTCGTTGTCAACAACTAGGTTGTTCGAACATACCTGCTGAGGCTCGGATCTGAGATACCCTAAACCACCTCCAAGTCCGCTGAAATTCCCCGAAAAGATATTATGGGTAACCAACGGATCTGAATATTCGAAGGAAGCCCCGCCTCCAATACCGGTTGAACTGTTTTGTTCAAAGAGGTTTGAAACGATTTCCGGACTCGAATAAACAAAGCATACCGCACCTCCATAGCCCCAGGGAGGATCAGATCTGCCTGATTCGTTATACCTGAATACACAATCCTTGATACGAACGCTGGCCTGCCTCCCGTAGATTGCTCCTCCCCAGCGGTAAGCATGATTGTATTCAAACACACAATGAAAGAAGGCTATTTTACTGAACTCCACGACCCGAAACGCGCCACCATACAATCCAATGGAATCGACCATGGTTATTGCCTTCCCAAAGCGAAACCTGCAATGGGAAAAGAGGGATGAATCCACTGATGGATCCAGGTGTTCATAAAAGATGCCATTCCATCCGCCAGCACCTGTCAGAGTATCCGAAAACCCAGTCGTATCGGAACGCGTGAATTCAATCATCTCATCTGGCAAACCAAGTGCGATAACAGACCCTCTGACCGTGAACTGAAAGTGTCCCATAAACTCTACCCGAACACCGGGATCAATAGTCAAGGTCTGATCGCCTGGAAGAAAAATATCAGACGTTACTTTTACCGTGTCGACATTCCACTGACCGGATACTTCTCCGGAAACTTCAATACTTGTAGCATGTGTTCTGAATGCAAGCAATGCTATAGACAAGCAAACCAGCATACCCAGTCTTATACCTGCGTTTTGTTTCATCTAATAATTCGTTGGTAAGGTTAGGAGAATGGATTCTCTTTTGTACTTTTCCTCAATTGCTTCAAATACAACTAAATATTTAGTTACAAAGTTAATTCGTTCAAGAAAACTTGCATTATCAATTGGCTCACTGATAGGATAATAACTCCAGACTGATATTGTATCCGATGTACCTGCTAATCCTTCTACATCAATGATGTAATGATCCCGTTGTATATTCGCATCAATGATCCTCAAACCCCCGGCTTGGTCACCAGGAGAAACGTATTGGGCAAGAGGGAGAACGGAAATTCCCCCGTCAAACTCAATAGTGATTGTCTTTGTGCCGGTAATTTCAAAGCTTAGCTGCAATGTAATAAACCTGGAGGTTGTAAATGTTGCATAGGGATACTCCTTTCCATTCAACAGAACCTGCCCAATCCTTGTTTTCGGAGGTAATGCCAGCATCATATTGGTCGTAACCGGTTGATTGCCCGACCGGTAAAATTTCCATACCAGAGTCGTTGAATCCCTCTTGTAAGATACGTTTACTTCCTGATCTCCCAGCCGGATCCTTTTCACAGTGAGGTAATCCCAATCGGCCGGAAGTCTTGGCGAGAAATTCAAAATATTTTGCTGTGCATCGACCTCGATTCCAAGCATCCCCTCAATGATTGGTTGCACCACCATAGTCTCCGACCAGCATTGGTGTGGACATACTCCGGAAGGCTTATATTCAGCACCGTTCAGCACTTCTTCAACATAACCCAATCCCCAGTTCCGGTAAACATTCATATTGTTCATGATATGGGAAAAACCCTGAATGTAATTCCCGTATCGGTATTCAGCAAGGGCTGTCCACCCGGTAAAAAGGGGCCATACGCTTCCATAATGATACCCTGTTGGTTTGAACATCGGGCTATCTTCTCCGATGATCCGGACTCCCCAGTTGGTTGAGAAGTTGTTCGAGGCATAGTCATCCAGCACAAAGCGCATAAGATAGTTGTTTGTCAGCCCGAAGAATGCGGGAACTGCCGGAAGAATGGTTTGATCGGTTCGTTGCGAACCGTCCCTGTTAAGGCCATAAACATAAAATTTCTCCTTTGCATTCCAGAATTTCTGATCAATCAGGTTTTTAACCACCCTGGCCTCTTGTCTGTACCGAACTGACTCATTGTCACGTGCAGCATCCGCAATATTACCAGCAGCTTCCAATGCAGCAACCCAGCATCCTGTAAGGTAAAAAGACGAATGAGATCCAAATAACTTTCCACCTTCAACCCAACCGTGTCCCACATTTGTATTTTCAATCAGGTGATCCTCATCGGTATCCGTAGAAAAGCAGTAGTCTATGGCTCTTTTAATCCCTGGCCAGTTTGACTGAATAAATGACGTATCACCCGATTTCAGGAGGTATTTTCCAGCCAGAACGAGAAAGAGAGGGGTGGCATCGGATGCATCGTAATGAATTACCCCCGAAGTAGTTGCCTCATGAAAGATCTTTCCGTTCAGATCCTGGTACTTAAGGTAAAATTCGAGATTCTTCTTCACCTTCTCAAAATCACCATAATCAAGCAAAGCAAGTCCGCTCCATTGGCCGTCACGTCCGAAATACCAGGAATATCCAGGTCTCCCGCTCACTGTTTGAGCTCCGTCCCAACCACGCTTAGTGGTTCCGTATCCTGCAACAAGGGCCGAACCCATCCCTGGTGTTGTAACAAAGAATCTATCGGTGCTTAGTAGAGCCCACTGATATCCGGTATTGAAGTTTTTATCCGGCGAGGTTACAATGAGACTCCTGGCTAAAAGATCCTCAACATGCTTTTGCGCCCTCAAGAAAATGTCTTCCGGACTCCGGATTGCATGATCGAAACTTGCTGCAGACTCCTCGATCCCATCTATTCCCGATACAATGGCTATGTCAAGCGATTCCCCGGGATCCATGGAAAAAAGAAGACTGGCATTGACGATAAATCCCTCCCCCTGTTCTGCATAGTGGTAGAGAGGAACCTTATTCCCGCCAACCATCACGGCCATATCTCCGGATTTATCTCCAAAGACAAATGCGTTGTAATCAGCATCCCAGCCATAACAGATAGATCCGATGGATCCGGCCGGGTATGGCCACATCAGCCGAAGATTCGTTCTGAACCGGATCGACAGGTCAAAAGTCTCCGTGCCGTTCCATGTGTAATGAACAACACCATAAGGGTGAGTTGGGTCGGCAGTAACAACCTCATCCAGGATACCGTGATCCAGATTGTAATGACGAATGAAGCTGTTGGGACGGATCTCGATTTCGGGTTTCAGATCGTTTAGCCAGATGATACTGTCAGAGTCCGTATGTGGAGGTGCAGGGGAGGCCACACCCTGGGTGGCCCGGATGCCGGTTTCGAAATCACGGATCGCCATGAAAGGATGAGTCCATATCTCTTCGATACCTCCATTTTCCTGTGCCATGATCAGGATTCGCTCTCCCGCCGCCTCACAATACTCCTTTGATGCAGCGTGAATCGGAAATGTCAGCACATGGGGCTTGATATCCCATGGGATGGCTTCAGGAATAGCCTCAAACAGGACATCCCGGTTTTGTATCTTTTCAGGACATTGTGTAATAGCAGGGGGTGCGTAGTCCCAATAAAGGCGGGGAGCATGATCAAATACTCCGGTAAGGTAGTTCAGCATGTTCTTTGCAAAGAATTCAAGATGAATGCGATTGTCATTTTGGGGTGCAAAAAGAGTGTATGCCCCAACAGCAAGCACCTTTCCGTTGCCGGCCTCATATTCCACAATCACTTTCGAGTGCTCACGAAAGAAGATGTAATCCCAGTCAATGGCAACAACCTTTCCCTTTGAAGGAATCGTATCTCCAAAGAACCCATGAACCCTGACAGTGAGATCCCGGGTTGGTTTATAAATGTAAGCACCTCCGTTCAAACCGTTAAACAGCGGATGTTCGCGGTAAGCATGAAATCCAAGTTTTCGTCCATATCCTTCATCCACAGAACTCTTGTACCGTACAGAGGGAATCGTTGTCTCTATACCAAGTAAATTCAGATAGGGGAAGGCATCAAGCGTAAGTAATAATCTTCCTCCATTATCAATGTATTCGCGAAGTTGTTTGATCACCTTCGGATCAGACTCGTCACTTGAAAATTGGCTGCTATCTGACCTGTGAAACCAAATCACCGAAGCCTCCTGTAGCAGTTTGGGGTGCTTTTTTAACTCCTGAAATGTGCGGTATTTCAACGAATAGCCGTCTGATTTCTTCACAAATTTCATGGCAGCCAAAAGCTCAGTATCTGCAACTGTGAGAGGTACCTGGCCAACCATTAAGATCTGTCTCTTCTCGCCGCTACTTACATCCTTCAGCAATTTCGATTCATCTCCTGACACTCGCCCCTTTTCATGCATCCTTCGAACTTCATCCTTCTTGCCTTCTCTCTCTTTGTTCGTCCTTTGTACTTTGTCCTTTGTAATTTGAAACGTGTGTTTTCTGGTATCAGAACCCTTTACGCCCTGTGATAGGACCGGGAATGTGTTCATTACAAGTAAGATGAAAAGTAAAAACCTGACCAGTCTCAATCTCTGTTTCATAATTTGCCTACAAATTCTGTCAATGATGAAAGTACCTCTACTCCGGCCGATCGGAGCCGCTCTTCAGAATGGTGCCCATTTGGAATCAGAATGCAATCGATTCCAATCTCGCGGGCAACTTCGGCATCATGCAGGGTGTCTCCAACAAAAATAATCTTCTCTCTTGCGGCCCCCAGGTCCCGAACCAGCCGAAATCCTACATCGGTTTTCCCATGCGCATAATGATCATCCAATCCCCTGACCTGATCAAAAAATGGCCTCACATCGAGTGCAATGGTCTCTTGCAGCAACTCATTCTGTTCTCGTGCCGAGAGAATGCTTTGCCTGTATCCCTTCAGCTCACAATAGGGTAAAAGATGTTTTACCTCCGGATGAAGCTGGCATTCATTCTGCCTCTCATTGTACAACACCATAAATTCCATCCCTACCTTCTCAAAAGGCTCTTTTTCAAAGTCAAATCCAAGTTTCAGGTAGTAATCTCTCACTGGGAAATCAAACATAGATCGGTATATCTCTTTCGTGATGGGAGTAAGACCTCGCTGCTGAAGCATGCCATTCATCACCTCCACACAGAGCCAGGCGTCGTCAAGCAGTGTTCCGTTCCAATCCCAGATGATGTGTGAATACCGGTTTAATTCCATTTCGGTGGTTTCTTTAACTTTGCGCTCTTAGCGCCTTTGCGTCGTAGCGATAAAGGTCTTTGCTTTATGAGTACGAAAATAAAGAAAAACCGGTGAACCAGCATGGACTTTTCTTCCCTTCTTTCCGAACTTGAGATACTGCATGATTGTACTCTTTGTCCGCGAAACTGTCATGTCGACAGGTTCAGCACCAAACTGGGGTATTGCAAAACAGGGATCGGGTTCAACATCTCATCAATCTGTATCCACCGCGGTGAAGAACCAGTAATCAGTGGTTCCAAAGGCATATGCAATGTATTTTTTACCCACTGCAACCTTCAGTGTAACTTCTGTCAGAATCATCAGATAAGTAATAATCAGATTAATACGACTTCATTTTCCTTATCTCTGGAAGCAATAACAAGCCAGATTATTCGAATCCTTGATCAGGGGATCAACATCGTAGGGTTTGTGTCACCTTCACACATGATTCCCCAGATGAGAGCCATCATCCGGGCTGTCAAGAGCTTTGGATACGAGCCAACATGGGTTTATAATACCAATGGCTACGACACCGTGGAGACATTACATGGCCTGGAAGAGGTAATTGATGTCTACCTGCCCGATCTGAAATACATGGACCCGGCACTATCTTCAAGACTCTCGGATGCCGCTGATTATCCTGAAGTCGCCGGTGCTGCCCTCAAAGAGATGCTTCGACAGAAAGGGACCACCCTGAGAATCAATGACGAGGGGTATGCCGAGTCCGGATTGCTAATTCGTCATCTGGTTCTTCCGGGATATATTCAGAACAGCATTGATGTCCTTAAATTCATTGCCAACGAGCTTTCACCATTGGTCCATGTTGGTCTGATGTCTCAATATTTCCCATCAAACAGCGCTTTTACAGATAAAAAACTTGCCAGATCACTTACACAACACGAGTATAAAATAGTAGTTGATGTGCTTGAAGAACTTGGAATGAGCAGGGGTTTTATCCAGGAATTGGAGAGTTTTAACCATTACAGGCCCGATTTTAACAAAAATCACCCGTTCGAAAAGTATTAATTTCTACATTTGGAAGCTGAAAATGAGTCAACTCACACTATAAACCAATCAATAATGAAAAAAACCATTACCATTTTAGCTATGTGTTTTCTGGGGCTCTCTCTCTCCATGCGTGCCCAGGATACAGTAAAAGAGAAGAAGGCTGATTCGGCTTATATTTTTACGGATGTGATCAAACTGCCTGCAACACCGGTGAAAAACCAATACAGATCGGGAACTTGCTGGAGCTATTCTGCATTATCTTTTCTTGAGTCAGAATTGTTGCGGATAGGGAAGGATACCTTTGACCTTTCCGAAATGTTTGTTGTCTACAAAACTTACTCCGACAAAGCTCCCATCTATGTGCGCTTTCATGGAGAACATAATTTTGGTGGCGGTGGTGCCGCACACGACGTTCCCTATGTTTTAAAGAATTACGGACTCGTTCCTGATCAAGTGTATAATGGACTGGTGATCGGAGAAGAGAATCCGGTTCACGGAGAGATGGACGCCGTGCTGAAAGCCTATGTTGACGCTGTCATAACAAATCCAAACAAGAAATTGAGTCCCGTCTGGCACAAAGGTTTTAATGGAATCCTGGATGCCTATCTGGGAGAAGTTCCTGAAACCTTCACCTATGAAGGCGTAGAATACACTCCGAAATCCTTCGGAGATATGCTCGGACTAAACCCCGACGACTATGTTGAAATTGCTTCATTCTCCCACCATCCTTTTTATGAGAAGTTCATCCTGGAGGTGCCTGACAACTGGCTAATGGATGAAGTTTACAATGTTCCCCTGGATGAATTGATCCAAATTCTTGATAACTCACTGAAAGAAGGATATACCGTAGTTTGGGGCAGTGATGTCAGTGAGAAAGGATTCTCCTGGAAGAATGGCGTAGCCATTGTTCCCGATAAGGATGCTCCTGAACTGGCAGGACTTGAACAAGGGAAATGGGAAAAGATGTCTGATAAAGACAAAGAGGCCATGCTCTACAAATTTCAGAGTCCCATTCCCGAAAAAAAGATCACCCAGGAGATGCGTCAGGAGGAGTTCGACAATTATAAGTCGACCGACGACCACGGAATGCACATTATCGGGATGGCTAAAGACCAAAACGGGAGTGTCTACTACATTGTGAAGAACTCATGGGGCAACACTGACCATCAATACGATGGCTATTTTTACGCTTCACAACCCTTCGTTGCGCTGAAAACCATGGACCTTATGGTTCACAAAAATGCTATTCCGAAAGATATCCGGAAAAAGCTCGGACTGTAAGAAATTCTGGATGTTGGATACTAGATGCTGGATGTGAAAGACAACCCCTTATCAAGTATCTAGCATCTAGTATCTAGCATCTAGTTTCCAGTTTCCTCTTCTCGTTGGAAATTTGATCGCTTCATCCAGGATATTCAGGTATTCTGACCGTGGAATCAGGGTGGCTCCCATACGTAGAAAATGTTCTGTTTCAACTTGACAATCAATAAACTGGAACTCCCAATCCAGGAGTAATTGAACCAGATAAAATAGGGCAACCTTCGATGCGTTGGGTTTGATGAAAAACATACTCTCTCCGAAGAAGGCTTTACCCAGTGATACTCCGTAAAGGCCACCAACAATCGCCCCATTCTCATAACAGGCCACAGAGTGCGCGAAACCTTTGGAATGCAGATTTGCATAACCTTTTATGAACTCCTCACTGATCCATGTATCTGGTTCATGAGCCCGTTTGATCCGGGCACAGTTGTGGATGACTTCTGCAAAATCAGTATCCAGCTTTATCTCAAAATTGCCGGTCCTGATTGTCCGGTCCAGGGATTTTGAAACCTTCAGCTTCTCAGGAAAGAGTACCAGTCTGGGATCTGGTGAGAACCAATAGGGTTCTCCGTCATGGACAAACCAAGGGAAAATACCCGAGGCATAGGCATTTAACAATCGGTCTACGGTAAAATCCCCGCCGATAGCTACCAATCCCTCTTCATCCGCCTCAGTGGCAGGAGGGAAAACAGGTTCTTCCGGTAACAGGTAAACAGGCAAGATGATTTACGATTTACCCCTAAATCCCCTGAAGGGGACTTGCTCCCTCCCCTTCAGGGGAGGGTTGGGGAGGGGTTGTATCGCCTCCAGCGACAGCCACAACCTTTCACAGGCCTCATCGATCTCATCAAATGTGATCGTAAGTGGTGGAGCGATGCGGAAAGTGGCAGGCTGAAAAAGGTACCAGTCGATCACAATTCCTTGTTGAAGTGCCGCCTCCATAAATCGCTGCCGTTTACCAGAATCAGCCAGATCCACTGCCAGGGCCAAACCTTTCCTTCGGCAGGCCGTTACCGCTTGATGGCTTCCCACTTTCTCTTCTATGAGTTGGCCCTTCATGGCTACATCTCCCAGGAGGTTTTCGGCAAGCAATACCTCGATCCCGGCAAGGGCGGCGGCACAACTCACCGGATGGCCTCCAAATGTAGTAATGTGACCAAGTTCGGGATTAAATGCCAGGGTATCCATTACCTGTTTTGGAGCGATGAAAGCGCCTAACGGCATCCCGGCTCCCAACGCTTTGGCCAGTACAAGGATGTCGGGCTCAAGCCCAAACTGTTCAAAGGAAAAGAATGTCCCGGTCCGACCGAAGCCCATCTGAACATCATCGATCACCAAAAGGGTTCCGGTTTCGGAGCATCGTTCTCTCAGCAGATGGAGGAAATTTCGCTCTGGCAAAATCAGGCCAGCCTCCGCCTGGATGGTTTCGGCAACTACACAGGCAGTTTTATCCGTGATATGGGAAAGGTCATTTAAGTCATTGAACTTCAGAAACCGGATATCGGGAATAAGCGGGCGAAATGAATTCTTCATCTCTTCATGCCCAAGAATGGAGAGTGCTCCTTGAGTGGATCCATGGTAAGCATCTTTAAACGCAATGATCTCTTGTCGCCCGGTATACCGCTTCGCCAGTTTCATCGCCCCTTCAATGGCTTCACTGCCCGAATTGACGAAATAGACCGAGTTAAGAGAAGCCGGGAGGAGGTCAGATAAACACTTGGCAAGCTTTACCTGGGGAGTTTGAATAAATTCTCCATAAACATTGAGATACAAATACTTATCAAGTTGCTCCCTGATGGCCGATAGAACCTTCGGATGCCGGTGCCCGATATTACTCACCGAAATTCCGGATACCATATCCATGTAACGGTTACCAGATCTTTCAGTCAGCCAGATGCCTTCTGCCTGAATGATGTCCAATCCCATAGGATTAAACGAGGGCAAGCCCAGATACCTGTAGAACAACTCCCGATCAGTCATAGGACGATTTGATAATGTGACGAAGTGATGATGTGACGAAATTACAAAAACTGGTGGATTGTTAGTACTTTAGCGATTGAAACACTAATTTCGCCAATTTGCATCTTACCATTTTACCATCTGTAACTATGAAAGACAAAGTCGTCCTGATTACCGGA
>Ga0351857_1012_pt1 | contig 40266 bp, 38 predicted proteins | sample BONcelHFGM3001D9_FD_206801 | JGI IMG/M metagenome (GOLD analysis project Ga0351857, IMG submission 206801) | Enriched cells from coal bed in the Powder River Basin, Montana, United States - BONCAT cells FGM rep2 HSBNCT.FGM.300.1.D9 ... | reverse complement strand
GATTATGACCATTTGCACTATGCTTGACATATTTAACCTATAAGGTTATTTTTAGGTATGGAAAAACGTACACCACATTACGACCTTTCCTCAATTAAATCTGCTGTCCGGTTGCGTGGTGCCGATGCGTTTACTGCTTCGGCATTGATTGGTGCGCAGGCAATGGGACTTGAGATTGTCCAGGCAATCGATGTTATTTGTATGATGAATCGCACAAATTTTTATAAAAGCATGACAACTCATGAATCGAGTCAGATTTGGCAGGATGTTTATCACCCTGTAACGCCATGGGGAGTCGCTTATGTTAAAGTGACATTTCGACAGAGCGGGGCTATTGTGATTCAGTTCAAGGAGAAATGATGAAACGCGAATGTTTGAATTGCGGGCAACAAGAAATGGCTTATTCCGAAAAGGATGTGCCATATTCCTATAAAGGACATGATACCATTATCCCATTGGTAAAGGGATGGCATTGTCCCGATTGCGGCGAAGTTGAGTTTGAAGCGGGTGAAGGTGTGCGTTTTGCGGAGCTGATTGAAAAGTTTGCTTATAAAATTAATCAATTGGAAACGGCTGAACTGGCCAGGATCCGCAAAAAGTTGAATCTGACACAACAGGATGCTGCCCGACTGACTGGAGGTGGCCCGAATGCATTTTCCCGGTATGAGAAGGGTAAAGCCAGACCCATGCCGGCAATTATCAACCTGTTTAAACTGCTGGATAATCACCCCGATTTACTAAACGAACTGAAATCACCGTGATAAGCCTCTTATCAGTGTCTGGAGGCAACCATGAAAATTGCCTATGACCCCGATGTTGATGTGCTCAGAATCATTTTCAGTAATGCTCCCATTGAAGCAAGTGACGAGGAAAAACCCGGTATCATCCTTGATTTTGATAAAGACGGTAATGTTGTCGGCATGGAAATACTGGATGCGTCACATCGCGTGGAAAATCCGAGAGCCATCGAATATGCCATAGCCGGTTAGTGTCTGATTCCCCACAGAAAAAAGCTTCTGTTGGGACTGGCGGGGAGTTGAAGACGTCTTGTGTACATTCGTGCATACCCATTACCCTCGTCGCAGCGTCGAACGCTCGTCTGGGGAAATTGAAATGGCCAATCAGAAAATCCGCTTGATTTTTCCTTCCTGACCCTTTAATTTAGGATGAGTGGTTAAAATAAAATAAAGACCAATCTTATTTCAGGTTCGAGGAGGGGCAGGATGAAGCGGGAACTCCAGGGCAGATACGTGACCATATCGACGGTGGGTGAGAAGGCCCAGGCCTTCGTGCCCGCTTCGCTTCCGCCGCGTCCGCCCATCGACTGGACACCGGAGCTGCGCAGCAAGTTCGACCAGGCACTGTTGGCGCTCGGGCGCCTGGACAGCGTCTCGACACTGCTACCGGACACGTCACTGTTCCTCTACATGTACGTCCGCAAGGAAGCGGTGCTCTCCTCCATGATCGAGGGGACCCAGTCGTCCCTGTCAGACCTGCTTCTGTTCGAGCTGGATCAGGAACCCGGAGTCCCGCTTAATGACGTGCAAGAGGTCAGCAACTATGTCGCTGCCCTCGATCATGGCCTGCGCTTAATGGGAAACGGGCTGCCTCTGTCGCTTCGTCTGTTGCGCGAGATCCACGGCGTGCTATTGACCAAGGGCCGGGGCAGCAATCAGACCCCGGGGGAGTTCCGACGCAGCCAGAACTGGATCGGCGGCACCCGTCCGGGCAACGCAGCCTTTGTTCCGCCTCCGGCCGAAGAGGTGCTGGCGTGTATGAGCAAGCTGGAGCTCTTTCTGCACGACCAGCCGGAACCGACCCCGGTGCTACTCAAAGCGGCGCTCGCCCATGTGCAGTTCGAGACGATCCACCCATTTCTGGATGGTAACGGTCGTCTGGGGCGTCTGTTGATCACGCTGCTCCTGTGCGCGCAAAAGGTGCTGCGGGAGCCGATGCTCTACCTCAGTCTCTATTTCAAAACGCACCGTCAGTATTATTACGAACTGCTTGACAACGTTCGTCTAACCGGCGACTGGGAAGCCTGGCTCGATTTCTTTGCCGAGGCGGTGATCGTCACCGCCACCCAGGCGGTGGAAACCGCCCTGCAGCTTCTCGACCTGTTAAACCAGGACCGTGACAAGATCAGCGGCCTCGGTCGGGCGGCGGCATCCACCCTGCAAGTCCACCGGGCGCTGATGGAGCATCCCATCGCCACATCGGGCTCGCTGGTGGAAAAGACCGGCATCACCCCGGCCACGGTCAACAAAGCGCTCGGCCATCTGGAGCAGCTCGGCATCGTCAAAGAGTTGACCGCCCAGAAGCGCAACCGCCTGTTCAGCTACGCGGTCTATATTGAGATCATGAGTCGCGGCACGGAACTTCCTGGCAGGTAGGTCAATTCGATTGTTTCGGAATCGCTCTCACTATTTAAACTTGATATCATTGCGTGCTTTTGATTTTCGGAACGCATACCACGACAATCACGGATCGATGCACCCGGCGCCCTTCACCATGTGATTGGAAGGAGGATCAACCGCCAGAAGCCTTCTGTGTTATTGGACAGCAGTAGAAATGTCGGGAATCCGCATGACCCAGCTTTCCACCCCGGCTTGACATTTCGGTAAATGCGATCAGCAAATCACCTTCACGCCACCACCAGGATGATCCGGGCGGCTCCCCCACGACCCTTATTTCTGGCTCAACTGTCCCGGGGGGCAGACAAAAATCCCTTTTCCGATTTCGTAGGATTCGTCCACAGGGGCAATCACCCAGGCGGATTCAGGTTTCAGGGAATCGATTAATTCATGGAATCCGCGGGAAGGTTTGGGTGCTTTTGAAAGTTTGCATTCAAAAACCCGGCGCTGCCCGGCCCGCTCCAGGACCAGATCGATTTCAGCCCCGTTGGAGGTACGCAGAAAAGACGGCCGCCAGCGGCCATGCTGCGCGATGATATTTTCCAGGGCAAAGCCTTCCCAGGATGCGCCTGCAACAGGATTGGCCAGGAGATAATCATAGGTTTCAATTTCAAGAAACGTGTGAAGGATGCCACTATCCCGCAGATAGAGTTTTGGAGATTTGATCAGCCGTTTTTTCAGGTTTGCTTCCAATGGCGGCAAAAGGCGAACCATATAGGTCTGCTCCAGAACGGCAAGGTATTTTTTCAGTGTAGGGATAGAGAGATCGGCCGCGGCCGCCAATTTCTGATAGTTCACCGTTTGTCCGTGATAGTGGGCCAGGAGCAGCCATAACCGTTCCATCACTGGAATCGGGATATTAAGCCCCAGGCCGGGAATGTCCCGTTCCATGAATGTCCGGATAAAATTAAGGCGCCAGTCAAAACTATCTGAATCATTTCCCGCGAGAAGGCTTTCCGGGAATCCTCCCCGGAGCCAGAGATTGGACCAGGATGAGACATGGGAAATTTCTTTCAGCAAAAAAGGGGTGAGATCTGTATATGCAATACGACCAGCAAGAGATTCTGTGGATTGGCGAATCAGGTCACGGGATGCAGACCCCAGAATTAAAAACCTGCCTGGTCTCCGGTCTTTATCAATTTCCGAACGAAGCACGGAAAAAAACTCGGGCATGAGCTGGATCTCATCAAGACAGATCAGCTTATCGCGGTAATGATCAAAAAAAAGCTCGGGTTCTGTGAGCTTATTTCGATCCACCCGATCCTGGAGATCCAGATAGACAAAAGGGCTATCCCCAAGCAGCATTTTTGCGGTTGTAGACTTTCCGCATTGTCGGGGGCCAAGAATGGCCACAGCAGGCGAACGGCCAAGAGCCTGGCGCACTTCCATTTCAATAGCCCTCTGAATATATCCATGCATATCGATAACCTTATTTAGTAATTTGCATGGATACTATCAAGGGTGTATGCTCATTGTCAACCTTTTCCGTGGGTCAGCAGACTACTGTTTAGGGACCTTAAAAACAAAAATAAATTGGATACGAAAAGCATGGAGCATATGAATCTGTTTTTCTCACGGCCAATACCCGATTGTAACTGGCCTCCATTGCCCGGACTTAAAACAGGCTTGAAAAGAAGAAAGCGGAACCGCTGAATATTCACTTCATGGATAAAACCACGTAAAGACAATTTCAGGGCAGTTCAGTTCGCTGTCACATCTCAATCAACCACCGCACTGAATTCCGAAGAGCGCTGTTCCGCCTGTCAATATTCGCACTTCTGAGCCCTTCCCAGTATCTCCGTCGTGTCCCCGATGATGCAAACCCGGCAAATATGATATTCCTACGATATTCATCAAGCCACTCGAACAATCTCGAGTATCTATACAGGTAACGCCCTTCTTTGCTGACAAAACTACTGCAGTATGTCATCCCATGCCCCCGCCCAAAGTGACCGGATGAATTCCCGGTAGGGCAGGATATCAATGCCATCTTCAGTCCGGCGAGGGTTCGTTTCCAGGCAAATCACGACGCAGTGGGCAACTTCCGGATACTCGTGGCGAAAGTGGCGCAGGCTGTCCAGATCATTCGCGGTGACGCGTGTTTTCCCCTTGGCCTCAACGGCCATGACACCCGGCCCAAGGACAAAATCGACCTCGATACCGCTTGACAGGCGCCAGAAGGAAATGTCGTAGTGCAGTTCAGCGTATCTTGCGTGGGCGGAAAGTTCATGAAACAGCCAGTTCTCAAAGGCCTTACCGAATAACTCCGAACCCGGTTCAATGACACCCCGGCGAGCCAGATGATTGACCACGCCCACATCACGAAAATAGAACTTCGGCGCCTGTATCGTCCGCCTCTTGGGGCGCAGGGTAAAGGAGGGCAGGAAGGCCCCCATGAGCGTGTCCTCCAAAATGCCGTAATGGCCGCGAACGGTTGACGCTGCCATGCCGCTTTCCCGGGCCACGTTGGTCATATTCAGAATTTCCGTGTCGCCAATAGCCGCCACCCGCAGAAAATCACTGAATACCGGAAGGCTTCGAATCAACCCCTCTTCCAGGATTTCTTCCCGCAGATAATCCTGAATATATGCCCGCAATAGCGGCTTTGGGTTGTCGGCGGTGTAATGATCGGGCAAAGGACCGGCGTTCAGCATCCGCGTCAGTGAAAATTCGTCAGCCAGTTCTTCCGCAGTAAGCCCTAAAAGTTCGTAACGCATGGCGCGACCACCCAGCAAATTTATCTGGCCTCTCCTCAGCTTTCTGGCACTTGACCCGCATAACGCAAAGATACGGCCATACTCCTGGATCATGTAGTGGATTTCGTCCAGAAGGACGGGTGCTTTTTGAATTTCATCGATTACGATCAATTTTTCCGGCGGCACCGCCGCAACCTGCTCACGTAACAATGACGGTTGCTGCAAATACCGCATCAATTCATCGGTTCTCAGTAAATCAATGCGGAAGGCTTCCGGATAGGCAGACTTCAGCAGGGTGGTTTTTCCAGTCTGTCGAGGTCCCCACAGAAAAAAGCTTCTCTGGGGATTGGCGTGGAGTTGAAGACGTCTTGTGTACATTGGGTCGTCCTATGTGAATATACATGTATTTTGACTTCGGTGCTCACTTTATGCAGAAACAGAGGATGTGTCAAGTCCATAGAAGCGCCCTACCGGGTGGCCGATGCCGATGGCCCCGAGTTGAACCGGCGATTTTTCGATGCGTTGGATGACGCTGCGAAGATGCCGCTCCAGGTTTTTGGGGACGTTGTTGACAACGTGGACAATAATAATTCCGTTGCCGACATCATCTCTTTATCCCTTTCCACAATAGCATCTTGGCTACCGCTGAAGCAGATACCCCCAATAGCCTGGCGCTCTAAGAAAACGTCACCCCCGTGCTCTTGTATTAAAATATCAGAAATCTCCAAACGAATTTTGGATGAAAGTCGTAATATCCCCTGTGAATACAAACGCGCTGCTCTTGGCATATACCCACATTTATTCAATTTGTTACAAGCAAACATCTCATATTGTCCTTATTGTCAACAACGTCCCATAAAAGTGCGCTTTCTATGTCTGGTTTCCCGCGTATAGAGGACCGCCACGACAGGTTGAACAAGCAATTCTCATGGCTGACACTTTCAGTCAGCAAGATACACCAGGCTTGGCCTGGTGCACCAAAGACACAGAGGCACAACGGGAAATGTGAAACCGGTTCTTGAAAAAAAAAGGGGAGCGTATACCATACGCTCCCCGTAGATGCCGGATCAGAACAAATCCATGGACCGATCAGTTGATTTTCAACACCATCGCCGCTCCCGTATCGCCTGCGGCGCACCCGGCCCACAGCAGATATCCACCGCCGGCCATGACCACTTCCTCGATGCCCTCGATGATGCATCTGCCGGCAGTCGGTGCCTGGGGATGACCATATACGAGCGAACTGCCGAAGTTGTTGAATCCATTGACATCGATATTCAGTTGTTTTGCCATGTAGATATCATTGGCTGCAAATGGATTGTGTGTTTTAATGGCTTTGACGTCATTTACGGTAATACCGGCTTTTTCCAGCGCCATCCTGGCTGCCGGAACCACAGCCATGGCCATGAATCCTTTTTTGGCCCGGGCAAACCCATAGGAGACCACCTGAATTTCAACTTTTGAATCTGCACTGAGGGCTTTGGCGTTATCCCGCGTGGTCACAGTCACCCCGCAATGTCCGTCTGCCGGATGTGTCTGTGCGCCAAAGGTATGCACCCCGCCGGGAAGAACCGGTTTCAAACCCGCCAGCCCCTCTTTTGTTGTCGGCATGATGCCTTCATCATCCTCTACCAGAATGGTTTTTTTCTTGGAGATTTTCACTTCCACCGGAAACATGTAGCGCTTTTTGAAAGCCTTGTCATTGGCTGCGGCATCCATATACTGTTCATAGCGCCGCAGTGCCACGGCATCGCATTCCTCACGGGTGACACCGGCTTCCTTCGATACGTTTTCTGCCGTCTGAATCATGGCATTCTGAGCCCAGGGGTCCCGCCCGAAATTATCCATCAGCCAGTTTTCGGAAATGACCTCACCGCCGGGACCATTGGGATTGGGCCAGATGGTGTGGGGCCCGTTCGAGCACCGGTCGGTCATCAGACAATAGGCATTTTTGAAAAATCCGGTTTCAACCCCCATACTGGCCTGAAAAATACAGGTGGTCGAGGTGGTGCAGGCCTGACTGATCAACGCACCGGGGGTGGCAACGGCCCCGATCATCGCGGCGGCCCAGGGACTGCCATAAAACCACTGCGGCTGCCCCACGGTGATTCCCAGAAAAACATAGTCGAACGCCATCGGGTCCCATTTCTTTTCGGCCAGCCATCGTTTGGTGGTGTCTGTGGCCAGAATGATCGAATGTTCATTGGCCATGCTTCCCTGCCAGCGGGCGAAGGGACTGCTGTAATATCCTTTGTATGGAATGTATGCCTTGGTAAACATGTTCTGGAAGCCTCCTTGATAATGGGTTAAAAAAACAGAAGTCAGAAGTCAGAAGTCAGTATTCAGTATTCAGGAGAAAAGCGGTCGCAATCTCATCTGGTATCTAGACAGAAATCTTTTTTCGTTCTGGTCATTTTTCTTCGCGATCTTCGTGGTGGTCCAATCCATTGATTACCCGATCACTTGGAAAAGCGCTCCCGCAGAATCCGGTGAAGAATTTTTCCTGTGGCGGTTCGCGGCATGTCATCGGGTTTGATGAAAATGATCTGTTTGGGGCGTTTGTAACCGGCCATGCGATCCCGGCACCAGTCCATGATATCCTGCTCGGTGATATCCGTCTTGGGAATCACGATGGCAGCCACCTTTTCACCCCATTTTTCATCCGGCAGACTGATACATGCCGCATCAAAAACACCCGGATGTCCGCCGATCACCTCTTCCACCTCGCTGGGATAGACATGCTCACCGCCTGTGATGATCATGTTGTCCTTGCGGTCAACGATTTCATAAAATCCGTCCGCATCCCTTCTGGCCATGTCCCCGGCACTGAACCACTCGCCATGAAAGGCACTTTTCGTCTTTTCCGGAAGTTTGTAATATTTATCAAACAGCATGGGGCCTCTGGAGTACAGCTCACCGACCTCTCCCACGCCGACTTCATTTCCATTCCCATCCAGAAGCTTGATAAAATCCGTTCCCAGAGACTCATAACCAATAGACCCCAGCTTTCGAAGCTGATCTTCGGGCTTGAGAACCGTGACAATACCGGCTTCCGACGATCCGTATCCCTCATACAACTGAACTCCAGGAAAGAACTCCATAATGGCTTTCTTGACCTGACGCCGAACGGGTGCAGATGAACAGAGCAGTTTTTTGATAGAGCTGACATCCCGGTTGCGTGCATCCTCCGGGACATTCAACATCAGGTTGTAATGGGTGGGGATCAGCGAAATAAAGCTGATTTTCTTTTCCGCGATGATATCCAGAATTTCCTCGGCCCGAAACGATCGCGCCGGATGAAGATACACGGATCCCCCGATATAGAGAAACGTGAACGTGAAAAACGTGGAATTGATATGGCACAGCGGCATGACATTCATGCAGATGTCATGATGATCAAAGCCGAAATCAATGGCATTGATCAGATAAAATGCGATATGGGATTCATGAGACCGGACAACACCTTTGGGTTTGCCGGTTGTTCCGGATGTATAGATCAGAATCCAGGTATCGGATGGCAGAACCGTAACATTCGGTTCTGTTGTTGCTGCGTGAAGTAGCAAATCATCATACGGTCGATAACCGTCTGCCGGATTTCCCACCACCACAAAGTTCTCCGGTGGAACATCTGTCAGACTCTCTCGGACACCGTCCACAACCGGCGTGAACTCATCGTGGACAAAAATCGCTTTGGCATCCGAATCATTGACAATATAAGCGACTTCTTTGCCGACCAGTCGGAAATTGATGGGAACGATCACGATTCCGGCTTTGGCCGTTGCCAGATAGAGTTCGATGATCTCCACACTGTTTTCAAGCAGAACCGCGGCCTTGTCACCTTTGGACAGGCCCATTTTCATCATGCTGTCAGCCAGTCGGTTGACCCGTGCATTCAACTCCGGATAGGTGAAGTGTCGATCCCGGTCCTGAAGTGCAACCGTATCGGGAAATTTTTTGGCAATGACTTTCAGGTTTTGCCCAAGATTCATCCAGTGCGCCATATTTTCTTCCCCTGTTGTGAATGGTGATGTTAACTGTTTACGAGGCCATCCGAATTTCTGCATGCTACACAATTGATGGTTTCCTGTCTGCCATCAATTATCGTCATACCGATCATTTATGATTGGTGTTGGTTTGTTGCGGGGTTATCCATTGAACCCTGCAACGCTTTTAACATAAAATTTTGAATTGCTCAAGCTAATATGTAGCTAAAATGTAGCGTTTTTGGGAGGTGATGGCGACATCGGCGGGACAGTCTGGTTCGCGTTGAAGTTGGGCAGGCGCCAAAAAAACAACCCCCGCAGGGAAGGATTCTCTGCAGGGGTTGGTGTTGTTCAATGGCCTTGATTATTTTTTGACTTCTTCAAAATCGGCATCGACGACATCGTCTCCGCCGGGTCCGGGCTGACCGCCGGGCTGTCCCGCGCCAGGATTGGGTCCACCGCCGGACGGATCACCGCCAGACTGGGACGCCTTCTGATACATGGCCTCGGCCAGTTTGTGGGACGACTGCATCAACTCTTCACTCAGCCGCGTGATGGTTGCGGTGTCATCGCCTTCCATGGCCGTTTTCAGGGAAGCGATACCGGATTCAATCTGGCTTTTGGTTGCGCCATCCACTTTGTCTCCCATGTCTTTCAGGGATTTTTCAGTGGTATAAATCAGCGTATCCGCATGGTTCCGTGCTTCAACCAGTTCTTTTTTCTTTTTATCCTCGTCGGCATGGCGTTCGGCATCCCGAATCAGCTTTTCGATTTCGTCCTTGTTCAGACCGCTTGAGGCTTTGATCTGGATAGACTGTTCCTTGCTTGTGGCCATATCCTTGGCCGAAACATTGACAATGCCGTTGGCATCGATATCAAAGGCCACCTCAATCTGGGGAACGCCCCGGGGTGCCGGTGGAATGCCGACCAGTTCGAAACGGCCAAGGGTCTTGTTGTCTCCGGCCATTTCCCGTTCGCCCTGAAGGACATGAATGGATACGGCCGGCTGATTGTCTGCGGCTGTTGAAAAAATCTGGCTTTTTCGGGTCGGAATCGTCGTGTTTTTTTCGATCAGCCGGGTCATGATGCCACCCAGTGTTTCAATGCCCAAAGACAGCGGCGTGACATCCAGAAGCAGGACATCCTTGACATCCCCGCCCAGCACACCACCCTGAATCGCGGCACCGATGGCCACAACTTCATCCGGATTGACGCCCCGGTGAGGTTCTTTGCCAAAAATTTTTCGAACCCGATCCTGTACCGCCGGCATTCGGGTCATACCGCCCACCAGGACCACCTCTTTGATCTCGCTGGGTGACAGACCGGCATCTTTCAGCGCCATTCTGCAGGGACCTTCAAGCTTGTCCAACAGATCGGCAATCAAAGATTCCAATTTGGCACGGTTGATTTTCATGTTCAGATGTTTGGGTCCGCTGGCATCCGCTGTAATAAACGGCAGATTGACATCGGTTTCCATGGAGGTTGACAACTCCATCTTGGCTTTTTCCGCAGCTTCCTTCAGCCGTTGCAGCGCCATTTTATCATTTCGAATATCGATGCCGCTTTCTTTTCTGAATTCGGCAGCCAGATACTCGATCACCCGCAGATCAAAATCTTCACCACCCAGATGGGTATCGCCGTTGGTGGATTTGACCTCAAAAACGCCTTCACCGATTTCCAGAATCGACACATCAAATGTACCACCGCCCAGGTCGAACACGGCGATTTTTTCATCCTTCTTCTTATCCAGTCCATAGGCCAGGGATGCGGCCGTGGGCTCGTTGATGATTCGAAGCACATTGAGTCCCGCAATTTTGCCCGCGTCCTTTGTGGCCTGACGCTGGCTGTCGTCAAAATAAGCGGGTACGGTGATGACTGCGTCCGTAACGGTTTCACCCAGATAATCTTCGGCGGTTTTTTTGATATTCCCCAGAATGAACGAAGAAATCTCAGCCGGACTGTATGGCTTGCCCATGATGCTGATTCGCACATCCCCATTGGATGCTTCTTCCAGTTTATAAGGCAACACCTTGGTATCCCGCTGAACCTCGGGAGACCGGAACTTTCTGCCGATCAGCCGTTTGACCGCAAAAACCGTCTTTTCCGGATTGGTAATGGACTGGCGTTTGGCAATCTGTCCGACAAGCCGTTCTCCGCTGTCTGTAATGGCAACGATGGACGGGGTGGTTCTTCCGCCTTCCGCATTGGTGATGACTTTGGCCTCTCCGTTTTCCATGATTGCGACACATGAATTGGTGGTGCCGAGATCAATGCCGATAATCTTACCCATTGGTATATTCCTCCTTGTTGATGTATGAATGAAGAGTCGGGAGACAAGTCATTATCTGAAAAGCCAGTGCCAATGATTCTTTCCCGCCTCTTTCTTTTAAATTTTGTCTTTATGCAGGTTACCCGGCTGTTGACACAACCACCATCGAAGGCCTGAGCAACCGGTCACGAAGCAGATACCCTTTTTGGAATTCCCGAATAACCGTGTTTTCCGGATGATCTGCCGAATTTTCTTTCATGACCGCCTGATGAAAATTGGGATCAAACGGCTTTTCCAGCGCATCGATCGGCGTGACGGAAAATCGTTCGAATATTTTTACAAGCTCTTTCAAGGTCAGATCCACGCCCTCAATCAGGTTGTTGTCAGGCGTTTTTGACGCTTTGCCGGAATCCAGAGCCCGCTCCAGATTGTCCATAACGGAAAGCAAATCAGCCAGAATGGCTTCGTTGGCATATTTTCGATATTCTTCCATATCCCGCAGGGATCGCTTCTTATAATTTTCAAATTCTGCGGAAACCCGCAAGAGCCGGTCATAGTTCTGCCTGGCTTCTGCTTCAGCAACCTGGATCCGGTCTTCATCTGTCTCTGGGGTATCATCGTTTTTTGGGGAGGCATCGTCCTTGGACAATTCATCTTCTGCAACCGCATCCCCGTCTGAGGGAAGCGACAATATTTCAGCAGATGATTCGGTCGGTGTTAGGGCATCATTCATAGGGATATAGCGTCTCCTCATTCCTTCACAAAATGGTGAATCGTCTAAGCTTTCTTAAACACATCAAAAATAATACGGTAACAGGTTCTGTCAAGACGGCGGCGTATGAATTGGAATGTGTATTTTCATGAATTGTTCGGATTCGGTTTCCGCCAGTCGCGCTGGTATCGCTTGGCCAGCGGATATCGTCTGCCAAATCCAAATGCACGGGAGGTGATTTTAAGACCCGGAGCCGCCTGATAGCGTTTGTATTCATTTTTGTCGATGCGGGAAATGATATCCCGAACCAGATTCTGGTCAAACCCCATCTGAATGATTTCCGCAGAGGTTTTTAAATCCTCCACATAGGCTTTCAGCACCGCATCCAGAATGTCATAGGCGGGCAGATCATCCTGATCGGTTTGATTCGGCTTCAGCTCGGCCGATGGGGCTTTTTCAAGAATCCGTTTCGGAATGCGTTCGGCAGGGATATTGATGAATCGGGCAATTTCATAAACCATGGTTTTGGGTACATCCGAGATGACTGCCAGGCCACCGTTCATATCGCCATACAGGGTGCAGTATCCAACCGCCAGTTCGGATTTGTTGCCGGTTGACAGCACCAGACTGTTGTTGGCGTTGGAAATGGCCATCAGAATGCTGCCCCGTATTCTGGCCTGGATATTCTGTTCAGTAACGCCCGGGTTGTCTTCCTGATAATCGATCTGCATGGATTGAATGAATTCCTGAAAAATCATATCAATGGGAATCGTCCGGCAGATAACCCCAAAATTGTTGGCCAGTTGACTGGTATCCTCATAATTGTCTGTTGAGGTATAAATGGATGGCATAAACACGGCTCGAACGTGATCCGGCCCCAGTGCCATGCAGGCAATCGCCAGAACCAGTGCCGAATCGATACCCCCGCTCAATCCGATCACCACATCGTGAAATCCGCATTTGCTCACATAGTCCCGAACCCCCATAATCAGCGCTTTCAGCACAGATTCTGATGTGGATTCAGATATGTCATGCAGTTCAAGCAAATTTTCATCTGCATCATCGGCGTTCCAGATGACCATGTCCTCTTCAAAATCCTTTGCTCTGGCGCAAAGCCGGCCGGTTTGATCAAAAATCATGCTGACACCGTCAAACAAAACGCTGTCCGCACCGCCGACCTGGTTTGCATAAATCAGTGGAATGCCATATTTCATGGCAATGGCGCTCAGCATCTGAGACCGAAACAACGGCTTGCCATGGTGAAAAACCGATGCCGAAATATTGATCAGCATCCCCGCACCTTCCTGGATCAGCATTTCAACCGGATCCGTATGATAAAGCCGGTTTGGGAAAATGCTTTTGTCGTTCCACACATCCTCGCAGATGGTCACACCGATCTTTTTGCCTTTCCAGGTTAACGGGAAATTGTTTTTTCCCGGTTCGAAATACCGGGATTCATCAAAAACATCATACGCCGGCAAAAGGCTTTTATTCACCTGATGCAGAATGCGGCCGTTCTCAAAAAAAACCGCAGAATTATACAGACGTTTGCCTTCCGCATCCGGATTCCGCAGAACGCATCCGACAATCACACCAATCCCCGTGATATCATTCACCAGCCAATCAAGGGCATTGATACCGGATTCGATAAACTCCCGATCTTCCAGAAGATCCAGGGGCGGATATCCACAGATGGAAAGCTCAGGAAACACCACCAGGTCGCAATTCCGGTCTCTCGCCTTTTTAGCCCAGGCAATCATGCGGGTGGTGTTGTTAAAAAAATCTCCGATAACCGGATTGAGCTGCGCAACGGCAATTTTCATGAAGTTGTTCCTTGAAGACGGGAATATTTACTACTGAATTCTGAATCCAGCATTTTCACCGGGCATGAGAAATAATTCGATCCAGAAGAACACGGATAAACCGGGGTCGATAAATATCGGCATCATTGACCATGACATCAAAATCCGTTGAATTGATGACATAACTCACCAGGAGTTCACCTTCGCGGGACAAAGCGGTGTGAGATTTGGCCGCGTAAGCAAAACAGCCTTTACAGTTTCTGGCTTCCGCAGCATCAAAAATCATAACCGGCTGGGACCAGGGCCCTTCCGGATGATATGCGGTCCGCAGAAAAATCTGATTGTTAAATGCATTGTCGCTTTGAATCAAAACAAAAACCTCCCGATCATGAATGGTGAGCCGGTCAATCGAAAATTCGTTCACCATGGCATCGGCAAGCGAAACTGCATCGGACAAATGCGGCGACCAGCCTTGATTCCCCGCGTAGAATTCCCATGTGTCATGCCGCTCCGGCGATGTCATGGGCGATCGGGCCAGAATCATTTCTTTATTAATGGATGATTTTTCCCGTATGCCGTATATAAAAAGGTATGGCGTGGCGCCGTTTTCCCTTTTTTCATCCGCGATCAGGGCCATGCCCCATGTAGTCTCAAACCTCGCTGGATCGGCATTGGCCTGTTTCATACCAATGGAATGGGGATTATCATAAGTCATCACCATCCATTCCGCCGGTGGAAGATCATAATTTGAAATGATCACGATAGATCCGCCTGCGCCCTGAAAGCCCCAGACGCCAAGATCTCCCATGCGTCGGGCGATTCTGGACAGAAAGAGAATCAACCGATTTCGATCATCGGCATCCGGTAAAACAATGCCATCACCTGTCGGCCAGTACCAGTCACTTGAATCGATCGGGTTGTTGGATAACTGACTGTTTCCGGCCTTGGCGGTATTCTCCGGTTTAATCCAGGCTGAAGGATTGCCCTGGCTGTCTGCCTGACCCCATAAAAAATCGATGCGTGTGGATGCGGGGTCTTTCGTTTTTAAATCCAATCCGGTTTGCAACGCAGCAGAGTTGTTGACAAGTACGGAATTCGATGTATGATTTCCATTCCTGACCGAACCGATCCAGGTGTCCCCGAAAAGCCAGAATATCCGGCCATTGCCCAGATCCACTGTTTGAACCCCATCAGCGCCGGTCCACCCATCGGCGCGATGAAACAGTCGGTCCCATGCCGGATCGGGTGTCGATGCCATATGGCTGGTACACGACGAAACGCAGAGCAGAGCTGCCAGTGTCAGAAGCAGGATTCCGACCGACCGGACACGAATTTTTGAAAACCGATTGACCGATTGAAGAATCATTTTTGGCATTGCTTCCCTCCCACAGCCAGTATAAAATAACCATTACATGATTTTCAAATATAGTTATAATCCGATTGCAACTCAACACCAATCTTCACTGGAAATCCATCCATCCATTCACCAGAATTATCTTGTTGACACGGATATCGATTTATGTTTTTTCATATTTTTTCATTAGAAACGGTTCAACGCACCAAATCTGCGCGATTGTGTTAAGGAGATCAAGTATGAAGCAGAAATACGAAATTTTGAAAAATGAAGACGGCTCACGGCTCATCATCAGAGAAATGGCCGAGCTGGATAAGGACATCATGTCCCTGTTATGCGAGGAGTCATATGATGCCTCTGTGATTGAATCCGCAACGGGTGCCGGAAAAGATCGCCTCATTTCGACCCTGCGAACCAAGAATCTGTATCCGCCCCGATCTTACGCTGAAAAACTTGCTGAAGCTGTCATCAATTTTTATGCCGGTCCGGGTCTGGAGCCACTGGTTGTACTCTTTGATGATACCAGTACACTATCCAAGGAAATTCTGGTCGAAGAACTGATGGATCTGGGCGAGGATGAAACAGAAGTTCTGGATGATCTGCTGGATGATGATTTTGAAGAAAATCCGGATGAAAACGATGAAATCAAGATCGACCCTTCCATCAAGATAGCCGATGATGATGTCGGTGATGTCGAGGATGATCTGTAGTATTTACCGTTAATATTACATATAGACTTTCAGAAAAATAATTTCACTGCGTTATCGGTCGGGGATGGCCTAAAAAGGAGGTGAATCAAAAAGCGATATCGATTTAGCCGTATATCAGTTGTGATAACATGGCAATCCAGCAACGTTTCTTCATTCAGGTGCGGGGAATCTTTTCATTCTCCAAAAAATCAAAAGGAGTGAAACGTATGAATGTAACACGAAGGGATTTTATCAAAATTTCAGGAGCAGCGGCAGCGGGCATGGCTGTCAGCAATCTGGGTTTTGATCTCAAGCCGGTCAAGGCTCATGCCCAGATGCTGAAAACCCGGTATGCCAAAGAAACAACCACCATTTGTTGCTATTGCGGTGTCGGGTGCGGGGCCATTGTCCACACCAGCAAAAAAGGCGATGGTCGCGTGATCAATATCGAAGGTGATCCGGATCATGTGATCAATCGGGGCGCACTTTGTTCCAAGGGAGCGGCCCTGGCCGGGCTTGTCGAAAATACCAACCGACTGTTAAAGCCCATGTACCGGGCGCCGTTCACCACTGAATGGCAGGAAGTCACGTGGGAATGGGCCATCGACCGGATCGGCAGACGCATCAAGGCCACCCGCGACGCCACATTCACGCCAACCAACGCCGCCGGCCAGACGGTCAACCGGACAACGGCCATCGCCTCGGTGGGAAGCGCTGCACTGGATAATGAAGAATGCTGGATTTATCAGTCCATGCTGCGTGCCATGGGGCTTGTCTACATAGAACATCAGGCCCGTATCTGACATAGCGCCACGGTAGCGGCTCTGGCAGAGTCGTTTGGACGCGGTGCAATGACCAATCACTGGATTGACCTCAAAAACAGCGACTGCATCCTGATCATGGGAAGCAACGCCGCAGAAAACCATCCCATATCCTTTAAATGGGTGACCGAAGCCCAGCGAAACGGCGCCAAGGTCATCAGCGTAGACCCCCGATTCACCCGAACCTCCTCAAAAGCGGATATTTATGCCCCGCTTCGTTCCGGAACCGACATCGCTTTTCTGGGTGGCATGATCAAGTACATCCTTGAAAACAAGCTGTACAGCAACCAGTATGTGATGGATTATACCAATGCCACTTTTCTGGTGAACAAGGATTTCAAGTTCGAAAATGGTCTGTTTGGCGGATACGATGCCAAAACAAGGAAATATGACAAGGTCACCTGGACGTTCCAGATGGACGAGAATGGTGTTCCCAAACGCGATCTGACCCTGAAAGATCCCCAGTGTGTACTGAATCTGCTCAAAAAGCATTATGACCGATATGATCTGAAAAAGGTATCCGCCATCACCGGAACTTCCGAGGCAGAGCTTCTGGAAGTTTATAAAACCTATGCGGCCACGGGCGCGGACAACAAGGCCGGCACGGTCATGTATGCCATGGGCTGGACCCAGCATACGGTTGGCGTTCAAAACATTCGAACCATGAGCATTATCCAGCTTCTGCTGGGCAACATGGGCATTGCCGGCGGCGGCGTCAATGCGCTCCGTGGCGAGTCCAATGTTCAGGGGTCAACGGATCAGGCTTTGCTGTTTCATATCTGGCCAGGTTATATGCCTGCGCCAACCGGCAAGGCGGCCAAGCTTGAGGATGTTCTGAAGCGCAGAGCCCAGAGCAAGGATCCGCTCAGCCTGAACTGGTGGCAGAATGAACCCAAATACATGGTCAGTTTTTTAAAGTCCATGTTCGGCGACAAGGCGGAAGCGGCAAACGAGTATGGCTATCCCTGGATGGCCAAGCTGGATGAAGGCAAATCATATTCCTGGCTGGATATTTTTGATGAAATGTACAAAGGAAGCATCAAGGGATTTCTGGCATGGGGCATGAACCCGGCCTGCAGTGGCTCCAACGCCAACAAGGTTCGAAAAGCACTGGCCAATCTGGACTGGATGGTCAATGTCAATCTCTTTGATAATGAAACCGGTTCCTTCTGGCGCGGCCCCGGCATGAAACCCGAAGATGTCGGCACCGAAGTGTTCATGCTTCCGGCCTGCGTTTCCGTGGAAAAAGAAGGCAGCATCACCAACAGCGGCCGCTGGATGCAGTGGCGCTATGCCGGCCCCAAACCCATGGGTGACAGCCTGCCGGACGGGGACATCATCATGGAACTGGGCCTGAAACTTCAGGAACTCTACAAGGAAGGCGGGGTGTTTGCGGATCCGATTCTCAATCTGAAATGGGACTACATGACGGATCACAAATTCGACCCCCACAAGGTTGCCAAACAGATCAACGGATTTTTTGTCAAAGACGTCAAGGTCGGAGAACAGGAATTTAAAAAAGGTTCCCAAGTTCCCAGTTTTGCATTTTTACAGGCTGACGGCAGCACCTCCTGCGGCAACTGGATTTATGCAGGAAGCTACACGGACAAGGGCAACATGGCTGCCAGAAAAAAACAGGAAGATGTCCCCAGCAAAATCGGCCTGTATCCGGAATTTGCCTGGGCTTGGCCGGTCAACCGCCGGATTATTTACAATCGCGCATCCGTCAATCCCAGCGGGCAGCCCTATGACGATAAACGATGGGTCGTTCAATGGAAAGATGGGAAATGGATTGGGGATGTACCGGATGGCCCGGCTCCGCCACTCATCGGCGCAGACGGCAAACCGGATCCCAAGTCCAAGCATCCCTTTATCATGACGCTTCATGGATTTGGTCAGATATTTGGCGCAGGATTGGCTGATGGTCCATTTCCGGAACATTACGAGGCTATGGAATGTCCGGTGGAAAAAAACCTGATGAGCCCCCAATTGAGCAGTCCGACCGCGCCAATTTATGGCACAGCGGCCGATAAATTTGCCGCCACCTGCGACCCCCGTTTTCCGTATGTGTGCACCACATACCGGGTGTCCGAGCATTGGCAGACGGGTTTGTTGACCCGGCCCCAGCCCTGGCTGATGGAGCTTCAGCCTCAGGTGTTTGTCGAGTTGAGCGAGGAACTGGCTGCACTGAAGGAAATCAAAAATGGTGAACGGGTAATGGTCAGTACGGCACGGGGCTCTCTGGAATGCACGGCTGTGGTGACCAAACGGTTCAAGCCGCTGATGATCGCAGGTACGGTGCTTCATCAGATGGGAATTCCATATAACTTCGGTTGGAGATGGCCGGAAAGCGGAAAAGAGGAAAGTGCCAATCTGCTGACTCCGTCAACAGGCGATCCAAACACCCGGATACCGGAAACCAAGACCTTCACGGCCAACATTGCCAAAAAATAGCAGGAGGTGATCTCATGGGTAAGGCATTTTTTGTAGATACAACGGTTTGCACTGCCTGCCGGGGATGTCAAGTCGCCTGCAAGCAGTGGCACGACCTTCCGGCCGAACAGACAACCAACCGGGGCACCATTGAAAATCCGGCCGACCTGTCATTCAGCACCTACAAACTGGTCCGCATGCGGGAACAGGTGGTGGATAACAAACTGCACTGGGTGTTTTTCCCGGAACAGTGCCGACACTGCGTATCCCCGCCCTGTCAGGACACTGCCGGCGATCCGACTGCCATTTACACCGATGAAATGACCGGTGCTGTGCTGTATACCGCCCAGACCCGGTCACTGGATGCAGAGGACATTATTGCGTCCTGTCCCTACAACATTCCCAGAAAGTCGGAAGACGGCACACTGGCCAAATGTGACATGTGCAACGACCGGGTTCACAATGGCCTGCTTCCGGCCTGCGTTCAGACCTGCCCGACCGGCGCCATGAATTTTGGAGACCAGGACGAGATGCGGAAACTGGCGGATCAGCGGCTGGCTGAAATCAAAACGAAATATCCACAGGCCACGCTGATCGATCCGGATGATGTTCGCGTGATTTATCTGGTGGCATTTGATCCCAAGCTGTATTTTGAACATGCCATGGCTTCAAATTCGGATGTCGGTCTGACCCGGCATCTGGCCCTGAAAAAAATGTTCAGACCGTTGACCGATATCGCCGGCAGAATGATGCAGGCATAGTCACATCGGGAAATGCGTTAAATCAATCACTGTTCCCGGACCTTTTTTGACTGGGAACAGTGATTATCAGCATTCAAAAACATGATCGCCAAGACCAGTTTTGGGGAAAAAATGGATGAATCCTACGAAGGTGCCGCGGAAGCATTGAAGCAATCCGCGAATGAGTTGAAAAATCTGCGTCCGGCATATCAGGAATTGCTGAAATTTTTTGAATCGGTTTTTCTGGCTCAGGAAAAATCCCGATCATCGGTTCGAATTGAACCGCTCCGGATTTCTCCTGAAATTCAGGAAAAAAAAATCAGTGAAAAATTTCCGCTTCTGGATATGTCCGAATTTATCATAGACACTGCTGAATCGATATCGCTTTTGAAAACCCTGTGCCATATCGCCAAGGACGGAAATGAAACGCTTCGAACTGAGGCAACCTCTGTCCAACAGGCAATTGAAACCGGTCAATTGGACCCGATTTTGCTTTTTGATTATCAACTGAAAAGACAGGGCACCCCCCCTGCCCTTTCGTCTGTTAGCGACACGGTAATGAATTTTCTGGGATATAACAGTATTCTGCCGTCATTAACAGTTTGCAGCAAACAGGCGTCAGCCATTCTGTCAACACAAGACCCCTGGAAAACCGGTTACTGCCCGGTCTGCGGCAGCATGCCCGGTCTTTCGATTCTGGAAAAAGAGGGCGAACGGTTTTATGTTTGCAGTTTCTGCAGACATCAATGGGCCGCACCGCGTCTGTTCTGCGCATTTTGCAGCAACACGAACGGCAAGACACTGCATTATTTTTATAGCGACCAGGAATCCGAATACCGGGTGGATGCCTGTGACAACTGCAACCGGTATATCAAAACCATTGACACCCGAAAAACCAGCCGAAAGATTTATCCCCCGCTTGAAATGATCGCCACCATCCATCTGGATATTCTGGCCTCAGACGCCAAGTTGGTGCCGGTTTATGACTGGAATCCAATCGGAATCTGACCTACGAATTCAGCTTGGCCAACTCCTGCAGCAGTTCTTCCAGCTCAGGTCTTCGGTTGATATCAGACACGTGAATGTATCGAATAATGCCGGTTTTGTCGATCATGATGATGGCACGCTCGGCCGTGCCATCGGAACGCAGGACGCCAAACGAATCGGCTACCGCGCCATGCGGCCAGAAGTCGGATAAAATTGGAAACCAGAGATTTCCCATCTGATTGGTCCACGCATACAGTGTTGGGATGTTGTCCACGCTGATTCCAAGCAGAATGGCCTGATTCTGCTCAAACACATCCTTCACCAGATTGTATCCGGGCCACTGGTCCGAGCATACAGGGGTCCAAGCTGCCGGAACAAATGAAATGACCACATTTTTTTTACCGTTGAACTGACTGAGGGAAATGGTTTCTCCGGAGATGGATTTCAGACTGAACTGCGGCGCCGGATCGCCTGCCTTGACTTTGAGCACACTGTCTGTTGCCTTTAACTGCCCTGTATTGAAAATATTTTCCTTATACGCTTCAGAAATCGCGCTGACCGGTGTGCCATACACCAGGCTGCAGATGCCAACCATGATCAAAAGATGGGGTATTCTTTTCATTTTAAGGTTCTCCTTCGAATATTTCTAATTCAATTGTTTGGCAACCATCTCAAGAAACTGGTCCGGGTTTTCAATTGCACCAAGCCTGGAATAAAAGATCTTGTGGCTTTTGTCCGGATTGATTTTGATGCCTATAAAATAAGGGGTTCGAACCTCTCCCAGTTGTTTATGAATGGTGAAATCACCATCCGAAAATAGTGGAAATAGGACAGAATAGGTTTTTCGAAAAAAAGCGACCTCGAATTTTGAATTGCCCGCACCAATGCCAATGAGTCTGACCTGATCTTTCAGCTTCGGGGATTTCAGAATTTTCTGATACAGTTCATTGACCCGTGGCGCCTCTTTTTGACAATGCGGACAATACATGCTGTAGATCTCGATGAGGACCACCGAAGCGCCGATCTGGGGAATGGTGAAGGTCGGCTGGCTGGGAAGCCCCAATATTTTTTGTTGGTCTGCATCAGTCGGTGCTTGAAGAACGATCTCCGGCAGCCTGCCACCTTCCATTGGCGGGGACATTTCCGCAATGGCTGTCTGACCCGAACAAACAAGCCAGAAACACAATCCCAGTAACGGAACCAGCCTGTGAATCCATTTTATTTTCATCTTGGCCTCCTGAAGTAACTGTTTAGAAAAATATCCAACGGGCGATCATCCGACTTATGGCATAGCCAGATACAATAGAAGCGATTTTACGTCAAGCGCTGAATGACGTGATTGATAGTCATTTACGTATTTTTATGGGTGTTTGAACCAATATTTTTCTTGATAAAAAGAAATTATGTAAGTATTGATAGCTGTATTTTTCCGCCTGGTGTTCGACCCAAATCGAAACTTCATGTGATTTGACATGTAATGACGTCTCGTCAATGACATAATTGATTACAATAACTGAATCATCAACATTTATTTTTACTGAACCAGGCGCAGATTGGATTTGTTGAAGGAGATTTTTCCATATTCATTTTGTTAATCGCATCAGGAGGTGCCAATGGAAAATGAAAAACAGTTTTTCGATCGGCTGGAGCAAAAAGGGGTCTCACGAAGGGACTTCATGAAGTACTGTACATTTCTGACTGCGACCATGGGACTGTCATCGTCTTTTGTTCCCAAAGTCGCAGAGGTTTTTGCCGCACCCGCACAGCGGCCACCGGTAGTCTGGCTGCATTTCGGCGAATGCACCGGATGCTCGGAGTCCCTGCTCCGATCCCAGTACCCCTATGTCGATGATCTGGTGTTGGAAATCCTGTCTGTGGAATATCATGAAACCATCATGGCTGCTGCCGGACATCAGGCCGAAGAGCAACTCCAAAGCGCCATCAAGAAATATGAAGGCAAGTTCATCTGTGTCGTGGAAGGGGCCGTGGCCACCAAGTTTGATGGGGCCTACGGCAAAATCGGCGGCCGGACATTTCTGGAGATTGCGAAGGATGTCTGCCCCAAAGCTGCCGCGGTTATCGCCATTGGCGCCTGTGCCACCTTTGGCGGTGTTCAGGCAGCCGCGCCGAACCCGGGCGGCTATGTGGGCGTTGGTGAAGCCATAGGCATCAAAACCGTGAATATTGCCGGATGTCCGCCCAACCCGGTCAATTTTGTCGGTACGGTTGTCAATTACCTTCTCCTGGGAAAACTGCCTGAACTTGACAAACTCGGCAGACCCCTGTTCGCGTATGGAAAAACCGTTCATGATCAGTGCCAAAGACGATCCCATTTCGAGAACGAGGAATTCGTGACGGAATTCGGATCACCCGAAGCTGCGATGGGATACTGTCTGTACAAAATGGGATGCAGAGGACCGGAAACCTATAACAACTGCCCGACTGCCAAATTCAATGACGGGACCAGTTGGCCGGTAGAAGCCGGACATCCCTGTATCGGGTGCAGTGAACCCGGTTTCTGGGATAAAATGAGTCCGTTCTACCAGGCGATGTAGAAGGTCGTTCAGCCAAGCGGTTGACTGATTTCCATTGATGAACCATTGATTCTCATCGAAAAATAAGGAGATTGTACAATATGGGTAATCGCGTAACCATCGATCCAATTACCAGAATCGAGGGACACCTTCGAATCGAGGTTGAAATAGAAAACGGAAAAGTCAAAGATGCCTGGAGTTCCGGGCAGATGTTCAGAGGGATCGAAATGATCCTTCAGGGGCGTGACCCCCAGGATGCTCATCATTTTGTTCAACGCTCATGCGGCGTCTGAACGTACACCCATGCGCTGTCCTCGGTGAGGGCGGTTGAAAATGCAATCGGTGTAACCATTCCTGCCAATGCCAGACTGATCCGGAATCTGTTGCATGGCACTCAGTTCCAGCACGATCACCTGGTTCACTTCTATCATCTTCATGCACTGGATTGGGTGGATATCGTCAGTTCGCTGAAGGCTGATCCAGCCAAAACAGCGGCCCTGGCGGACAACGTCAGCAGCGCATCCGTTGGCGGTGCGGTCTATTACAAGGCTGTCCAGCAACGGCTTCAGACATTTGTGGACAGTGGTCAGTTGGGACCTTTCAGCAATGCCTACTGGGGCCATGAAGCCTATAAGCTGCCGCCCGAAGCCAACCTGATGGCTGCCGGCCATTATCTGGAAGCACTCAAGTTACAAGCAAGAACCGCCAGAATGCATGCCATTTTTGGCGGGAAAAATCCGCATCCACAGTCCCTGGTCGTGGGCGGTGTCACCTGTGTTGCGGATCTGACACCGGACCGCATTGCGGAATTTCTGTATCTGTGGAAAGAAAGTCAGGAATTTATCAAAAATGTCTATATTCCGGATCTGCTGGCCGTTGCATCCTTCTACAAGGACTGGGGCGCAATCGGCGGCACCACCAATTTCTTGGCATGGGGAGAGTTCCCCGAGTCGGATAAAGAGCCCGATAGCCTGTTCATGCCAAGAGGCGTCATCATGAATCGCAACATCGCCGGCCTGGCCATGGCCATGCAGGAAAAGGTCACGGAACATGTCGCACATGCCTGGTATGAAGAAGGCACACCCAAACATCCGTATCAGGGTGAAACCAAACCCAAACATGGTGATTACAAAACCGAATCCAAATATTCCTGGTTCAAGGCCCCGCGTTATGAAGGGGAACCCTGCGAAGTCGGCCCGTTGGCCCGCGTCCTGGTTGCATACGCCAAAGGCAAACCAGAAATCAAAGCCCTTGTTGACGGCACACTGAAAAAGCTGGATATACCAGTGACCGCTCTGTTTTCGACACTTGGTCGAACCGCAGCCAGAGGACTGGAGACCGTTGCCATTGGCAATGCCATGGAAGGCTGGATCAATGAGCTGATCACCAATATCAAAAACGGAGATACCAAAACGTATCAGGCATGGCAGATGCCGGACAAGGGAATGGGTGTCGGCCTGAATGATGTCCCCCGAGGATCATTGGGCCACTGGATTCAAATTGAAAACAAAAAAATCAAGAATTATCAGTATGTGGTTCCCTCGACCTGGAACATGGGGCCCCGGTGTGAAAAAGGAAAGAAAGGTCCGCTTGAGGAAGCCCTGATCGGTACGCCGGTTGCGGATCCCAAACGGCCGCTGGAAGTCCTGCGTACGGTTCATTCGTTTGACCCCTGTGTGGCATGTGGTGTTCATGTGATCGATCCCGAATCCAATCAGGTATACAAAATCCGCGTGATATAGCCGATACCATCTCACCGTTCGATTCCAGACTAATCCAGGCGCCCTTCGACCATACCGAAGGGCGCCTGTCTTTTTTGCGTTCTCCATCCACGTGTTTCCAGAAATCTCTATTCCCGGAATCAGGATGAATACCGTTTCAGTGAGGAATTCTCCGGTCGGTCAGCGGCCAGTGGTGACGGTTTCTGAACTGACCCAAACCCGGTCACCCGACTGAATGCCCATCTTCGTGGCGGCATCTTTCATTGATTTCATACAATTATCCGGTTGACATCCATACACCAATTCCATTAGGTCATATGAACGGTGGTGTCAATGTTTTGAAAACAACCCGGGATAATTCTATAGACTTTCATGATTTATTTCAGTATCTTTCAGAACTGCTATGGCATCACCTTTAATCAAAATCCACTCGATACGCTTCAAACTGATTGCCAGCCTGATTGCCGTGTCATTGCTTATAGGCCTGATATCCATTTTGGTCGGCGGAAATCTGCTTTACCAGTCGGTTCTGGATGAGGCCAATAACCGGATCAGGCAGGATCTGAATGTCGCCCGCGTGATATACGATGAGCGGGCCGATTCTGTACGTTTGGCACTGGAAATCATCGCATCCGTTCCAGAATTTGGAAAAGCGGTCTTATTCGAAGAACAAATGGCTGTTTCCGGAGTGCTCGGAGAACTGTCCGCCCGGCTTGAACTTGATTTTGTAGGAATGACCGACGCCCAGGGGCGGGTGATAAACCGATTCGGGGCGACAGGTTCGGGAAAAATGCCCATTTCAGATGCCAATCCCCTGGTATGCCGCGTGCTGCAAGATAGGAAGACCGTCGCCGGCACCATGGTTCTGGATCACGACCAACTTCTGGCTGAAAACCCCTTATTGGTCGCTCAATCGCATATCAAACCGGCTGCCACTCCGATCGATGCAGATTTATCTGTCAGTTTGTATACGACGGCATTGACGATCGGTGCAGCGGTTCCGGTTTTTTCCAACAGTCACCTGGCCGGTGTCATATACGGCGGATTTCTGCTCAACAAGGATACCGCCATAGTAGACAAGATTGGCGAAACTGTCTTTAAAAATGAAATCTATAAAGACCGAAATCTTGGAACGGCAACCATATTCCACAACAACCTCAGAATTGCCACCAGCGTCAAAGATTCGTCGGGAAAGCGCGCGTTGGGTACCATCGCCTCCACGGAAGTGACCCAACGGGTTCTGGGCCAGGGTGAAAAATGGACCAACCGGGCTATGGTTCTGGATGACTGGTACATTACCGCCTATGAACCGATTACGGATATCATGGAAAAAAGGGTGGGCATGCTGTATGTCGGGGTGCTTGAGGCAAAATACCGGGATGTTCGGGTAAAGGCCATAGCCGTTTTTTCCGGCATTACCATGGCGGGCGTGATGATCGCTATCCTGCTGGGATGGCTGTTTACCGGCCGAATCATGAGCCCGGTCAGCCATTTGATTCAGGCCAGCTCAGAAATTTCAGACGGCAATTTATCCCCGAATATCGGTCCCATCTCCAGGGACGATATCGGTCAATTGCAGAGAAATTTTCTGATCATGACGGAAGCCCTGAAAGAGAGGGAAAAACGCCAAAAGGCCGAGAGCGAGATCCGCCTGATTCAATCTGAAAAGCAGGCCAGTGTGGGAAAACTGGCGGCAGGAGTGGCACATGAAATAAACAACCCCCTTACGGCGGTACTCACGTTCACCCATCTGATCCTTCGGCGGAAAGATTTGCCCGATGAGGTACGTGCCGACCTGGAGACTGTTGCCTCCCAGACCGAGCGGGTCCGGAAAATTGTCAAAAGTCTCCTCGACTTCTCTCGACAAACGGCGCTTACACCTGAACCCACGGATGTCAACCGACTCATTGAGAACAGCGTCAGGTTCCTGAAAAATCAGGCGCTCATCAAGGGTATCCATCTTTCCTTCAAGGGAGATGACAATCTACCCATTTTTATCCTGGATCACAATCAGTGTGAGAGTGTGCTGATCAACATGATCATCAACGCATTGGACGCGACACCTTCCGGCGGAAAAATCGAAATTCAAACACGAAAGACCAGCATAAACAATACCAACGGTGTGGAAATCCGTATTTCGGATACCGGGAGCGGCATTTCACCGGATCACATGGATAAAATCTTCGACCCGTTTTTCACCACAAAAGCGGTTGGAAAAGGTACCGGCCTCGGTTTGGCGGTATCCGCCGGTATTGTTCAGCGGCATGAGGGCACCATACGCGTCCAGTCAAAACAGGAATCCGGAACCACCTTCACCATTTGGCTGCCCCATCAGCCGGTCAAAGAGATTGCAACTGCCGATACCCACCCAGGAACCAGATCATGAAAATTTTAATTGTTGATGATGATCTCATCGTTGTCAAAAGCTGTTGCCGGATTCTGGAGGCGGAAGGCATGGAAATTCGTACAGCGAACACGGTTGAAATGGGAGAAAAAATTCTTGCCGAAGATATTTTCGATCTCTTGTTGACCGATATCAAGATGCCGGGGCGAGACGGATTTGAAATGATTCAAGGTGCAAAGACACTGCGGCCTGATATGCCTATTCTCATGATGACGGGATATTTGACATCTGAAATCATTGACCAAAGTCGTGGCTTCGGTGTGGACAACTATATCGCCAAACCCTTTACCCCGACAGAGCTTTTGGAAGCCGTACAAAAAAGCCTGGAGAAAGGTATCTGAAGATGACACAAACCATGTTGATTATTGATGATGACACTGCCGTATTGGCATCTTGCCAACGCATTTTTACCGAAGAAGGATTTGAGGTAACAACAACCACAAACCCGTTGGATGGACTTGAACTGGCAACCCGCAAGGAATACACGGTTATTCTGTGCGACTGGCAGATGCCCGAACTGAACGGGTTGGACGTGGTGGCAAAAATTCAAACACATGCACCGAAGACGGCCGTGGTGATGATCAGCGGCTATCCATCTGTAGGCAGGGCAACAGAAGCCATGAAACGGGGTGCCATGGATTATCTGCCAAAACCCTTTACGCCTGAAGAGATAACTTCAACTGTTCAAAAGGCAATTATGGACAAATTGCACCAGGAGAAGAAGACGATAGGCATGTTTGAAAAAATGCTGGAAAAATTCCCTACCCAGAGTCTGGACGACAAGGGGCCAAGAATTATTGCCGAGACCGTCGCTCAGACTGTTGGCGTTACAAAAGCCACATCACCCTGGCTCTCCCTGTTTGTTCTGGGTATGATGGCAGGCGCCTATATTGGTTTTGGGGGGCTTCTTTCCATTTCTGTGACCTTTGACATGGACCCGTCCATGGGGTTAGGTTTGAAGAAACTGATCTCCGGGGCCGCGTTTAGCCTGGGTCTCATCCTGGTGGTTATCGCGGGGGCAGAGCTGTTCACCGGCAATAACCTCATGGTCTCCAGCGTCATGATCGGCCGGGTGACATGGCGGAAAGTCCTGGCCAAATGGGGACTCGTTTACACGGCAAATTTTATGGGTTCGATTCTTCTTGCCCTTCTGTTCTATTTTTCAGGCCTCTGGAAAACAGGAAACGGCGCTCTGGGCGCGGCATCTGTGAAATTGGCATATGCCAAGGTACATCTGGATTTTGGCGAGGCTGTCGTTCGGGCCATCGGCTGCAACTGGATGGTCTGTTTGGCGGTCTGGATGGCATTGGCCTCCCGCCAGACAATCAGCAAAATATTTGCTATTTTTTTCCCGATCATGGGGTTCGTTGCAATCGGATTTGAGCACTGCATCGCCAATATGTATTTTATCCCCGTCGGTATTTTTCTCACCCAATGGGCCGGCATGACACCTGAAGGAGTCGATATAAGCACCATCACATGGGGATCGTTCTTATTGAAAAATTTGATTCCGGTAACTATTGGCAACACCATCGGTGGCGTCGTGTTTGTGGGACTTGGCTACTGGGGGGCCTATCTGCGCCCCTCGCGATAGATTATTATCGCTTTCTTTCCTTTCCTGAGACGAATCGACGTTTATTACAAATAAATCTTGCTGAGCTTCTCAATCATTCCATGAAACTCCTCATGTTTGCCGATGCCGATTCTTTCGATTTCGATTTTTTCGAATCCTTCATACAGCGCTTCCTGAGTTTCTTTTGAAAAACGGCTGTCTCCCATGGGATATAGCACATTATCCTCCTTATCGATATGAGCCAGCATGAGCGAGATATATCCCTTGGCATTTTCAATAAGAGCGGCAGATGCAGAGGCTTTCCCTGCTTTGTATTCGGAATAGGCCTCGCCGATCGCTTTCACTAATTTGCGGCCCATGGCATGTTCGGCAAGCATGACACCGATAAGCCCCTGTCTCGGTATTCCGGCTTGTTCCATGGCCGGAAACAGCAGATCTTCTTCTTTCCCATGATGACATCTATCCACAAAAATGTTAAAAAACTCAAGGATGCCTTCAAAATGCTCTGCGCTGACAGATCCGTCCACATTAAGCTTTTCGCATATTTTTTCCAGAATGCGAAACACGATTTTTATACCCTGATGCTCATCTTTTAACTGCTGGGTGGCTTTCATGGCGTATTCTCCTTTTAATTTTTTCGATGCAATTTGTTGTTACGGCCATCTTCCATGAAACGACATTATGCGATATCAATCATTTTCGATCAGTTTATGATTCTGTGTTGCCATATGGATATGGCGCTTCGGCATGTAAAATTATGGGTTTTCATACAAGTGCCCGTCCTTCACCGGCTTCCTCCTGGGTTTTGCCGTCGCGGATGTGGTAGATGCGCTTGAATGTCGGGATGATCTTTTCATCGTGTGTCACGACGATAACGGCGGTTTCATATTGGACAGCCATTTCATTGAGGATGCGGATAACGGCCAGAGCCCGCTCGCTGTCAAGGGGTGCGGTGGGCTCATCGGCAAGGATCACCGGCGGCCGGTTGACCAGTGCCCGAGCGATGGACACGCGCTGCTGCTCGCCGCCGGAAAGCTGAGAGATCATGGCCTTGGCCCGATGTGCGACATCCAGCGCTTCAAGCAGCGCCACGGCTCGTTTCCGGGACTCGGCATTGGAGCGCCCGGCCAGCATGGGCAGCAATGCGACGTTGTCGGTGACATCGAGAAACGGAATCAGGTAGGGGGCCTGAAACACGAAACCGATCTTGTCGCGGCGCAGTGCCCGCAGATCCGGGATCTTCCAGCCGTTGTCGTATATGACGTCTCCTCCAAGGGTCATGCGCCCCGATGTGGGTTCGATCACGGCCCCTAAACATTTGAGCAGCGTGCTCTTGCCCGAGCCCGAGGGGCCGATCAACCCCACGACCTCTCCGGGAAAAACCCGCATGTCCACTCCCTTAAGGGCATCGACCGCGGTGTCGCCCTTGCCGTAGCGCTTGCAGATGGCCTCGATGTAAATGCCTTTTCCCCTCATATCAGCCACCAATTGCCTCCGCCGGATCCACCTTGAGAGCGGTGCGGATCGCCAGCAGGCTCGCCAGTACGCAGATCACCATCAATACCATAAAGCCACTGACGGCATCTTGCGTTACCAGCAGAACGTACTTTGGGAAAAAAGGCGCCCAGATGGTCGCTGCGATCTTGCCCACCACAAAACCGATCATGCCAAGCGCCAGGGACTGCTGCAGGATCATCCAGGCAATGGTGCGGTTTCGGGTGCCAATCAGCTTGAGTACCGCAATCTCACGGATCTTGCCCAGGGTCAGGGTGAAAATGATGAAGGCAACAATGGCGGCGCTGACAATGGCCAGAATGACCAGAAACATGCCGATCTGTTTGGCGGATGTGGCGATCAGCTTGCCGACCAGAATCCCCTCCATCTGCTCACGGGTATACACCTGCAGGCGTTTCCATCGTCGGATCGGCTCTGCCACTTCTTCCGGAGAAAGGTCTGGGTTGATCTGAACCAGCACCGCATTGACATAAGGATTCGTACTTTGAGATGCGATCACCGCATCCAGAAGTCCGGGGACGCCGGGGCGATTGAAAAGCGGATTCGCGGCGGTTCGGCGTCGCTGCTGAACAATGGCGTCATTGTCTTTTAAAAATTGCGCTTCCTGTGCATCCTTGAGCGGAATGAACACCATGGGATCACCGCTGGAGGACACCATCCGCCGGGTCAGTCCGACCACGGTGTAAAGGTTGCGGCGGATTTGAATCTGATCTCCCAGTTTGAATCCGGCAGCCATATCGGCAACGGCCTCGTAGTGATCCCGGGTGATTTGGCGTCCGGAAACCAGATAGCCGGGCTGTCCGGGCTGCCCCGGACTTCCGGTCACCACGCCGACCACCATGGCGCGGACATCCTGTCTTCCATGACGCACCTGCATGGTCAGATACGTAACATTGGCCGCGCGGGTCACTCCCGGCATGCCGAGAATGCCGCGATACAGATCGTCGTACAGACTGGATGATTCGGCATAGGGGCCAAGGGTGCCCTGCTGCACCACCCACAGGTCGGCGCCGCTGTTGTCCAGCAATGCCTTGGCGTCATCCACCATGCCACGGTATACCCCCGCCATGGTCAGCGTCACGCCGATCAAAAGACCCAGTCCCACACCGGTAAAGACAAATTTGCCCCAGGCATACTGAATGTCCCGCCCCGCCAGACTGATCATGGGGACACCCCCTCCAGGCGTTCAACCACCTTGATGCGGCTTCGGGCAGTCAGTGCGCGCCGGCTGTAGACCACCACGTGGTCTACAGCCTGGATTCCGCCCTTAATCTGAACCTGCCCGTCAAGATCGGTTGCGCCCACCTTGACCGGAGCAAAACGCAGGGTATTGTCCTGAATCAGCCAGACACCCATCTTTCCATCCACACGCTGTAAACTGGCATTCGGCACGACCATCGCTGCCGGTAATGCGGGCATCGCCACTGTCACTTCTACCAATTCTCCGATGGGAGGCAGGGGCTCCGGTATGGCATCAAACACCACCTTGGCCAGGGTTTCTTCCGTGACGGCATCGGCCAGCGGTTCCACACGAAACACGCGTCCGCCCAATTGCCTTTCTCCCAGTGAACGCAGCAGGATGTCAACCGGCAGCTCGGCGCTTAATCCGGTTACGCGCAATTGGTCAAAACGTGCATGGATCCACAGGCTTGCCGGGTCGATCATCTCCACAACCGATTGCCCGGCAACCAAAGTGGAGCCCGGATCCGCATTCCGCAAAGTCACCAGGCCATCCACCGGTGCAATCAGACGCAGATTGGCGCGCTGTGTCATCAGGCTCTCTCGGTCAGCCCGCAAGCCGGCAGATGCCTGATTTGCAGCATCCAGACCAGCGCGGGCAGCACCAACCCCTGCATCGGCCGCATCGCGTTCCTGTTGTTTCCCGCCGGCCATCTCTTCACTCACCAGGCTTTTTTGAAGAAGCTGCTCATAGCGCCTTGCCTGTGCATCGGCATAGGTCTTGCGCGCCAGGGCTTCCTGAACCTGAGCCTTGGCAGCAAGCGCGGCTGCTTCGGAACGTTTGAGCGCAGCGCCGATGGATGCAATGCGGTCATCAAAGTCCACGGGGTCCATTTCCCCCAGCAATTGACCGGACCGGACCCTGTCGCCCACCTGCACGTCCACGCGCTTGACCCTGCCGGCAACTGTCGGGCCGATCTTGTAGGTGTAGCGGGCCTCGATGGTGCCGATCCCGAACAGGGCCGGTGTGATGGAACGGGTTTCAACACGGGTGACGGTTACCGGAATCGGCGTCAGGGGGCCGGATCGCAAGGCGACATAAACAAACATGGCTGCCAGTGGGACAAGCACTGCCAGCAGCGCCAGTGTGCGGCGATTCATCGTCAATGGCTTCATGGTTTTTCTTCCGTTTGAATGGCTTCCCGGATGGCTTTGCACAAGTCGTTAATTGTGCAGCCATGAATGCGAGCGACATCCTCCAGCGTGTGAAACGCTTGCGCCGGACAGCCCACACACAGCATCCTGCGTTTGATAAACGCGGCTGTTGCGCGGGGATAATGCGCCAGTAACTCCTGAATGTTCATTTTCGAATCAATCTTAATCATGATTGGATGATAACATCATCCATGGCCGGGGTCTTTGCGCTGGCGCAAAGAGGTTAAAAAACACGGAAAGGGGTATTCGATAAAAAAAAGCGCGGAATATCAGGGATGTTCAGAAAACAGCACCAGGGAATGGGGGTCGCTGACGATGATCTGTTCGCGTTTGGATTTAATCCAGCCTTTTTTCTCCCAGGCGCTGAGAATGCGGCTTACGGTGTAAACCGTTGTGCCGGTGTAATCCGCCAGTTCCTGGCGACTGAGCGGAAAGTCGATGCGTATGCCGTCCTGTGCCTGGCGGCCGGACTGTTTCATGATGCGCAGCAGTGCGCGGGAAATGCGCTGCTCCACCTGTTCGGTACAGATTTCCAGGTAGCGGTTCTGCAGCTCGTCAAGGCGATTGATGGTGCACCGGAGCATATTCACCGCAAGCGGCGGATATTCGAGCATAAGCTGTACCATGGTTTGTTTGTCCCATCCAACAGCCTCCGTGTCGCCGATGGTTTCTGCTGTGGCCGGATATTCCTTTTCCTTGAGAACTGAAATGATGGCGGTCATTTCTCCGGGGCCGATATACCGCAGGATGGCCTCTTTTCCCGCTTCATGGAGCTTGATGAGTTTGAGGCGGCCGTTCAGAACAAGAAAGCTTTTATGAGCCGGCTCACCCTGGGAAAACAGGGTTTCTCCGGATTGAAGACGAATACGATTTCCCCGATTCAAAATACCGGCTGCCTGGGATTCCGTGATACCCGACAAAAAGTCGGACCGATGAAAACTGTCTTCAATGATAGTGCTTGCATCCAATAAAAATTACTCCGGCAATGGCGACATTTTTTTAAAGCTTTTAAACAAACGATCTCTTGTTCGCAGCCTTGTCCACCACCTGGCGGACATCACCCAGACATCATCGCTTTTTAGGATTTTTAATGGCGCAGTCGCATCCGCCCGCTTTCTTTTCAGATGCAATTTTTTCCAGGATGGTGGATCGGCCGTTTTCCACATAATCGTTTTCAATCTGTTTCTTCGTATAATTAAAGCAAAAGCAAACCAACACGTCAGCCTGGAATTCATGATCATTAAACCGGGTCACATGCACGCTGGTATTTCTCTCTGTGTATCGGCTGAATTTATTTAAAAAGCTTCTTCCAGTTATTAAATTACCCTATGATACTGCTGCCATATCTGTCAAACAAATACCCGAATTACGTAAAGTTGACCATGGCCGCTTTTTGATAGCCATTGCTTGCACGTCTATCCTGCATCTTCATTGTAAACTTCCGTTTGCAGATGGCTCACAAAACTCCTCTATGATTGCCATATAATCCGTGTTCGCGACTGAAACACTTGCGCTGAGGAACACTGCGAAAGATAGGGGGTCCCTCTCACTATTTCAATATTTGTGTGTCAGGTCAATGATTGATCATACATCTTTGCCAAGGTCCGACCTCTTGTCACCGATTTGCTGACCGGGGAAACACAGGGACGCCCATGAAAATAGGCGTTTCTTTTCCATTCCATTCTCTGCCAGGAAGAGACCTATCTGCTGGAGCTGGTCCGCTACATCCATCTGAATCCCCTGCGAGCCGGTATGGTCACGGATCTAAAGACATTGTCCGGATATGCCTGGTGCGGTCACAGCCGGATGATGAGGATTTGCTCAATCCGGGAAAGCACCCGAACCGTGTGAAAGCCAGAAGCGTGTTGACCCATTGGGCGGTGACCGAGCTGGGCCTTCCGGCGACTCAAGTTGGTTTGAAACTGGGGCTGGGGCAATCCGCAGCCAGTCGGGCAGCCCAACGTGGCCGAAAGATCGTTATGGAAATGGGAATACGCATTGAAGAGAATGGAAACGCCTGATTTCATGGGCATCCCTCCAATTTTCCTGAATTGCAATCAGTGGCTTGTAAGCTCCAAACGTCCCCGGTTACAGCGGCGGGCCCATCCCCGAATCTCAAGGGGTTCCCTTTTCAGCTCGTTTCAGAGCATCTGAACAGATTTGAGAATAATTTTTTTTACAAATGTGAAACGACAGTCTTGAGATGCTCCAGCCAGACATCGACGATTTCTGCGAATTCGGCAGTGCCCTTCAGTATTGCCTCACATTTGAATCCGTTTTTGGTCAGGACCGATTTCCAGGAGTCTTCCTCGTCCCCGGCCATGTCGTTTTTGGCATGGTCACCGGCAACAGACATCATGGGCATCAGGTAGACAGTTTTGGGCTTCAGATTTTTCAGTTTGGGCAAGATGTCCTCAATGGTCGGTTTCCCTTCCACGGTGCCCACAAACACCAGGGGATCCAGTTCCTGAAATACCTGATTCATGGCCAGATAGATGGCGTCCGCCGGATGGTGCTCTGTGCCATGTCCCATGAACAGGACAGCATCCCCGGCTTTTCGTCCCGGAATATTTTTCAACAGGGTTTTGGCAACCGTTTCCATGTCACTATGGGATGACAGCAGGGGACGGGCCACCAGAATTTTTTCAAATCCGTCTGCCATCTGACCAAACAGATGAACATTTTGAACCAGTTCATGAAATTCTTCGCCCGGAATCGTGTGTAGGGACAGCACCGCCACATGCGTATAGCCGTCCCCCATCATTTTGGCCAGGGCCACTTCGGGAGAATCCAGCATTTTGCCTTCTTTGGCCAGCTTGGCACGGATGATCTTTGAGGTGAAGGCCCACCGGATATCCATTCCGGCAAACACCTTTTTCGTCTGTTCATCAATCCGGTCAAATACTTTTTGTGCATCCGGATCGCTGGTTCCAAAGGCCACCAGCAGGATGACTTTTTTTTCCGGTTTTTTTTCCCCGTGAGCGGCAAACGCATTCCATGCGCATACCAGCAGCGACAGGATAACAACCAAAGATATCAGTGCCTTGTTGGACTTCATGTTTTTTCTCCTTTGTTGGACAGTTGATGGCGCATCACAGGTAACTTGTGACGGTTAAGATCTGGCATTTTGTCTCGCTGCATTTATCCGGCAAGTCGCAATTGTTCTCTCCTCTCGGTTTAATCCTTTGGCGGGAACAAAAAACCCCGCAATCGGAAAAATTCCGATCCGGGGTTTTTAAAAACAAAATCCCGGACCGATTCAATATCGATCCGGGATGCCCTGTTTATCTCACGGAACTGATAATCCTTTCCCTGTCCACGGGAAACGGATTGACAACGGTATAGGCAGGTCTTCTGACTCCCGGTTCATCCTACTGGCAGCGCCTTCCCGATCAACAACATCTATCAGTGGCGAAATGGCTGCGGTCGTCCCCGGTTACAGCGGCGGGCCCGTCCCCGATTTTCACAGGGTTCTCTCTTCGGCTCATTGGCATGAGCGCCTGTACCAGTTTCAAGAAAACACAGGCAGCGGGCAATGTCAAGTTGTTTTTGGACAGGATCAACAGGATTTGCAGGATTCTGAAATTGGCATCATCCGGATACCTTATGCCTTCTCAAAGACTTTCTGGATGCCTTCCTGTTTGCTGTGAATATTATCTTGACAATGGTATCGATTTTCCTGAGAATGATGCATCAGGTGCAGCCTGTTCTGCATAATAGGGAATCCCGTGAAATCCGGGAGCGGTCCCGCCTCTGTAATCAGGGACGAACGCTGCAAAAAGCCACTGCAAGAAAATTCCTTGCGGGAAGGCGCAGCCAGTAGGATGATCTGAAAGCCAGAAGACCTGCCTGATCATGAATGGCCTAATTCTGCGGTAACAGAAGACGGCAGTGGTTTTTTCCACGGGCAAAGAAACCGGGTGCAGCCCTTCAGATTCTTCAGAATTTGAAGGGCTTTTTTTATTTATATCAGACTGATGCTGCTTGGAAGCGGAGATGACATGGAAAAAGTCGCGGCTGCCCTGCTTGCGGCAGTTCCGGCCGAGAGAAATCCGGAGGAAGCTGTCATTTTTATGGGACATGGCTCGCCCCATCCGGCGAATGCCTGTTATACGGCGCTGATGCACCATCTTCAGCAGACGGATACCGGCATTTTCGTGGGAACAATGAGCGGCGAGCCCGGTATTGTCGACATTTGCGGCGAACTCCGGGAACAGAATATCGCATCGGCATATCTTATGCCTTGCCTGGCCGTTGTCGGAAAACACACGCTGAAGGATATGTCCGGTGGCAATGAAGATTCCTGGAAATCGGTTCTGGAAAAGCACGGCATTTCCTGCAAACCGGTTTTAAAGGGCCTGGCTGATTACGACGCCATTGCCGATATCTGGGTAGACCACCTGAAAACAGTCTTTGGTGCTTTTTCATGAAACGCATTTTCCGGTCACCCGGTCAAGAGATTTTTTGGCAGCTTCTGGCCATGGCCCTGCTGCTCGCAGCGCTGGTAGTGCTTTCCAGCGGCTTGGGATACATGAGCATTTCTTTTTCCGATGTGCTGCGGATTGTTCTGGCAAAACTGCTGGGAATGGATTCTCTGCTGGATGGCGTCAATTCGCTTTTTCCAGTCGTTATCACCGAAATCCGGCTGCCCCGGATTCTGACAGCCGCCCTGGTAGGAGCAGGACTAGCCCTGTCCGGCGTCGTGTTTCAGGGAATTTTGCTGAATCCGCTGGCTGATCCCTACACACTGGGAGTATCCGCCGGTGCGGCCCTCGGCGCTTCTTTTGCCCTGTGGCTGAACATCGGCGTCTGGGGGATCTGGTCCGTGCCGCTTTTTGCGTTTGCCGGTTCCGGCCTGACCCTGATGGCGGTCATTTACCTGTCATCTTCCAGCGCGGGGCTTTCTTCCAGCAACCTGATCCTGTCCGGTATCATTGTATCAGCCATTCTGTCCGCCGGCGTCAGTTTTATCAAGTACATGGTTGATGAACAGGTGAGCGTGATCATTTTCTGGCTCATGGGCAGTTTCGGCTCCAAAACCTGGACCGATGTCGGACTGACCTTTGGCACCCTTGCTGCTGGCCTGTGTGTCTGCGGGTATTTTTCCAGGGAACTGAACGTGATGGCGCTGGGATCTCGAACCGCCGCATCGCTGGGCGTGGATACGCGCAAAGTCCGGATGATTCTTCTGATCACCGCTTCGCTGGTTTCAGCCGTCTGCGTGTCGGTATCGGGAATTATCGGTTTCGTGGGACTGCTGGTACCCCACATCCTGCGTACACTGACCGGACCGGACAACCAGCGACTGATACTGCTCTCGCTGTTTGCCGGCGCCATTCTGCTGCTGTCCGCAGACACCCTGACCCGAGCCGTGCTGCCGCACGAAATCCCCATCGGGGTGCTGACAGCGCTCACAGGAGGGCCTTTTTTTTGTTATATTTACCGGAAACGGCAGATGGGCGGCATCCATGACGATTGAAACGGAACACCTCAGCTTTGGCTACGGCAGGCATCCGGCTGTCAGCGACGTATCCCTGAAGCTGAACTCAGGCGTGTTTTACGGAATCCTGGGTCCGAACGGCTGCGGCAAGACAACGCTGGTGGATCTATTGATCCGGCACCGGACACCCGAAGCCGGCGTCATCACCTACGAGGGAAAACCCCTGAAGCAATACAGCATAAAGCAGATCGCCAGAAGATTTGCCCTGGTTCCCCAGCAGTATACGGTCAATTTTCCGTTCACATCGCGCCAGGTTGTCATGATGGGCCGCTACCCCCACCTGGGCCGCTTTGCTTTTCCGGACAGGGAAGATCACCGGCAGGTGGATGAAATCATGGAACAGACCGGCACCCGCGAATTTGAAAACCGGTTTATCTCTGAATTGAGCGGCGGGGAACGGCAGCGGGTGATATTTGCCCGTGCCCTGGTTCAGAATACGCCGGTGCTGATTCTGGATGAAGCCACCTCCAATCTGGATATATCCCATGCGATTTCGCTGTTCAGCCTGGCCCGCAAGCGGGTTACCGGTGAAGGAAAAACCGTGATCGCTGTCATGCAGGATATCAACCTGGCCGCTCTGTTCTGTCAGTATCTGATTCTGATGAAAAACGGCCGGGTGGCCCATCACGGCCCCTGCGATCAGGTGCTGATCGAAAGCACGATACAGTCGGTGTTTCAGGTAAAAGCCAAAGTTTATGAAGACACCTATGCCAATGCCAGACAGGTTGTGTTCAATCGGAGTTCCCATGTCCATTGATACGAGCGGAAAGGATTTCCGATTTCGATGGCTTTGCCAGACCGCAACGCCGTATCCTCTTCAGAAATGCCTGATCCAGTCGGCGTGGACGCTGTTATTTCTGGCCGCCTCGGCTTTCTACGGATCTGACGCCGGCGCCGGCGTTGTTACAGATGACATGGGCCGAAAAATCACGGTTAAGGCCCCATTTACGAGAATCATTTCACTGTATCCAGGCCACACGGAAAATCTGTTTTCACTGGGATTGGATGCCGAAATCATCGGCGTGTCCGCCAGCGAGACCTATCCGGAAAAAGCACTGGCAAAACCGGCTTTTTCCTATCATGATGACCTTGAGAAATTTCTGGCGGCCAGACCGGACCTGGTGCTGATACGGCCGATGATTGACCGGGGATATGCCCGGCTTCTGGTTGGCCTGGAGAAAAACGGCATCACGGTGGTTTCACTGCAGCCTGGAAATCTGGAGGAGATATACCGCTACTGGCAGGCGCTCGGCGCCCTGACCGGCAAGGAAGCGGAGTGCGGCCGACTAATCACCGATTTTAAGGAGTCACTGGAAGCCATCCGGAAAAGCGTCCGGAATATCAGCCCCCGGAAAAAAGTTTATTTTGAGGCCATTCATGACCGTATGAAAACGTTTTCTCCAGACTCCATGGCGATTTTTGCTCTGGAGTCCGCCGGCGGAATCAACTTGGCCAGGGACGCCGAACCGGTTCGGGGGACCAATATCGCGGCATACGGAAAAGAAAGAATTCTCTCCCATGCCGCTGAAATGGATGTCTTTCTGGCTCAGTCCGGTCCCATGAACCGTGTCACCGTTGATTTGATCCGCAATGAACCGGGATTTTCCGCAATCAAGGCGGTTCAGGCCCAACAGGTTTATCTGATTGATGAAGTGCTGGTTTCAAGACCGACCGTCAGACTCCTTGAAGGCATTCAAACCATTGCAATAATTCTGTATCCGGATT
>Ga0351857_1011_pt1 | contig 40888 bp, 46 predicted proteins | sample BONcelHFGM3001D9_FD_206801 | JGI IMG/M metagenome (GOLD analysis project Ga0351857, IMG submission 206801) | Enriched cells from coal bed in the Powder River Basin, Montana, United States - BONCAT cells FGM rep2 HSBNCT.FGM.300.1.D9 ... | reverse complement strand
TACAGTAGATACCGCCTTGCCATGGGTGGAAAATAGTCCTCCCTATACGGATTGCATATTGGATATAGAACGGGTGCTTGCTGAAATATATAATCCAGACGGCACGCTCGAAGGATTCATGAATACTCAACATCGCATCCAATATCACGAAGAACGTGGAGACGAACGCAACGATTTTACCTGTCTGGAATTCATGAAATACAACGAGGCGTTTTATGAAGAAATAGCGGAGCGTGTTACCGGCAAAAAACCTGCCATACTAACGGCTAGCATCGACAAAGAAGCGTGGTTTGCCGCATTAAACAAGGGACTGCCGTCAGGCAAGAGTTTTCCGGTACGCGAAGTAAACATACCCTACGTACCATTTGAAGAATTGCTTACCGCAACAGACTCTGGTCAAATTGCCATTGCTCCAAATATTGCCGAAAAACTTCCACCCATCACCATGTTTGCGATAGTGAACCAAAACCGGGTACTCGCCGGAACGGAAATTCCAATTTCACACACGGGTTTTTTGGTCAAACTTCCCAACGGAGAAATTGTGATTCTCAACTCTACACCTACCACTGACGCAGGATTGACCAGCACTTCCTATGAAACAATCGACTCTTTTTTTAGAAGCCGCCGCGATGTGATCGTGGTGCCGAAAGATGACACACACCCTGCCCGGGTAGAGAAAAAAGCAGGCGGTAATGTCATGGGATTTGTCCTTATGGCTCCCAAAAAAACGCCTAGATTATAAGCTCGATTCAGACCCAAGTATAATCGATTGACCATTTCCATAAAATGCTTCATTTAATCATCCCATGTGCGCCATGCCGCTACTTCATAAAAAGCAAGGCTTTCGCCATATGCTGGGGGCGATAGTCATAGGCGTTGTGTCCGCTACGATTTTTCTTTTTGCCACCGAAGTAAAACTTTTACGACAGCTCGAGCTTCGGACCTACGATCTTCGAATGTCCCTTTTTAGCAAATACCGGCCAAAGCCCGAACACGTCGCGATGTTCTACGTCAACGAGCCATCCCTTCGCCACATGAAGGAACAGGGAGTAAGCTGGCCGTGGCCCCGGGAGCTTTACGCGATGGCGCTCGATTTTTGCAAAAGGGGCGGTGCGAAGGCAGTGGTGTTCGACATCTTTTTTTCCGAGGATTCAGTTTACGGCACGGCAGATGACCTTGCATTTGCAAATGGCATCGGAAACGGACCTCCATCATATTTTGTGCTCTTTCTATCCAAAAACGAGGCGCCTGTTTCTCCCCTAGAAAAAGAGGTTCTCGCAAAGAGCGCCACAGCGCTTCAGAAACCCTACCCCGAATGGCTCGAGACGGAAAACTCCCTTATGTCTCTTCCCATACGCGAGATCGTGCTCACCGCCTCTGGTTTTGGCAACGCGCAACTGCCGCCCGACGACGATGGGGTATATAGGAGATTTAGTCCAATCGAGATATTGAGAGAAACAGCTGTTCCTTCTATCGCGATAAAGGTTGCATCCGAGATAAGGGAAGTCAAAGAGATCGCGTGGCCGCTTAGGAAAAACCTCTTTCTGGATAGAATGCGGGTGCCGCTAGATGAAGGCGGCATGATGATGCTAAACTATTACGGTGGTGCAGACACTTTTCCGGTCTATCCCCTAGCCGGGGTATTCGCCTCCGGGATGCAAATTTTAGAGGGCAAACCGCCGCAGCTCAGTCCCTCGGTGGTCAAAGACAAGGTAGTGATAATCGGTGTGGCAGCACCCGGGCTCTACGATTTAAAACCTACGCCAACCGCCCACGTCTATCCGGGGCCGGAAGTTCACGCCACCGCCATAGAAAATCTTCTCACCGGCGACTTCATGAGACCGTTTAGATGGAAGGCGACATTCGCCGTTACCGCCGTCTCGGCTCTTGCCGCATCGCTTGGTCTTGCGTGGATAGCCACATCGTGGGGTATCACTGCCCTCATCTCGCTTCTTGCTGCAGCCATAATCGGCTCGTCGTTTTTTTGCTTTGCAAACGGGATGTGGATGCCACTCGTTGCGCCTTTTGGAGCGATGTCCCTGTCCGCCTTTGGCATGATACTCAAAAACTATCTCACGGAGGGCAAAAAGCGCCGCGAGATAAAAGGCGCGTTCAAACAATATCTTTCTCCCCACGTGGTTTCGGAAATTTCCAAGGACCCCGACAGCCTAAAGCTCGGCGGCGAGGAAAAAAACGTCACGCTCTTTTTTTCCGATATAGCCAACTTCACGAATATATCGGAATTCACTACACCCACTGAATTGGTCGGAGAACTAAACACATATTTTTCGATGGCCACCAAGATCATTCAGGATCATTTCGGCACGCTCGACAAATACATAGGCGATGCCATCATGGCCTTTTGGGGCGCACCGTTGGAAATGGACGATCATGCCTATAATGCGGTCCTTTCGGCGCTTTCAATTCAGGAGAAACTCAACAAGGGTTCCAGATTCAAAACCAGAATAGGCATACACACAGGCCCTGCCGTCGTTGGAAATATCGGCTCTGACATCCGTTTCAACTATACGGCAATAGGCGACACCGTGAATCTGGCTTCCCGCCTCGAAAGCCTCAACAAACAGTTGGGCACCAAAACAATATTGAGCGAATCGACGTTTTCGCTGTGCAGCGGCAAAATACAGGCACGAAGAATAGGCCGGGTAAGGGTAAAGGGCCGGAAGGCTCCCGTGAACATATTCGAACCGCTGGGTAAAACCGGCGACTACGGCAGGCTTGGGTTTGAGGCTTGCGAAAAATTTGCAAGCGGGCTTGCACTGTTCGAGGGTGGAGATTTTAAAGGGGCAGCAGCGATCTTTGCGCAGACGGCCACAGGCGATGAGGACCCTTGCGCTGAGGTTTACGCCGGAGTATGCAGGGCTTACACTAAACAGCCGCCAGATGATTTCGACGGCGTAATAACATTCAATACGAAATAACGGGAGGATATATGAAAAGGTTGATTTTTGCCGTTGCGATGTGCTCGTTTATTTTTGCGTCTCCCGACATCTTCTCCAGGCAGAATATGTCGATTCATGTGCGCGAGGCCGTGGTGCGCAGCACGCCAAATTACATGGGCGGAGCCTCGGGCAAGGTTTTCTACGGAGACAAGGTAACCGTGCTATCTGAAGATGGCAACTGGGTGAAAATCGCATCGCCCTCCGGCTATCTTCCCAAAAGCGTAGTTACAAAAAAATCCGTTCCCAAAAATCCCGACCAGAAATACGCCGGAGGCAGTTTCAAGCATGATGAAGTTGCGCTTGCGGGCAAGGGCTTCAATCCGCAGGTGGAGGCCGAACATAAAAAAGGCAATACATCTCTGGCCTCGGCGTATTTGCAGGTAGATAGGATAGAAGGCTTTGATGTTAGTGACGCTGAGCTTAAGGCGTTTCAGACGGCTGGCGAACTAAATCCCAGATAAGGGGATTTCTCTAATAACCGCCCATCTGTTTTTTAGGCATGGCAATTTATCGGAGGAATTATGAAAAAGGTTTTGACGATTTTATTTTCAACACTCATGCTCTTTTCATCAGTGGCCGTTGCCCAAGACTGGGGAAAGATAGTCTCTTCAACTGTGGGCGGCATACAACAGCTAGCGGAGGCGTCAAAGGACATCACTCCTTCCGAGGAACATTATATAGGAAGGGCCGTGGCAGCGATGATCCTGTCAAAGTATCCGCTTTCAGATAACGCCGCGCTTACGAATTACGTCAATAAGGTTGGACTTTTGCTGGCCAACGCATCGGACAGGCCCGTCACGTACGGCGGCTATCACTTTGCCGTTATAAAGAGCGACATGCCAAACGCCTACGCATGTCCCGGCGGCATAATACTCATAAGCGATGCGCTGCTTAGGGAACTCGCCAACGAGGACCAGCTTGCCGCGGTCCTTTCCCACGAAGTTGCGCACGTGGCTCACAGGCACGGTATCAACGCGATAAAAAAATCCAGATGGACCAAGTTCGGTTTCTATGCTGCAGGAGAAGTTGGTAAACAATATACCTCCGAGCAAACAGGTCAGCTTGCCCAGGAATTTCAAAATGTCGTGATGGATGTCGCAAAAAAAGTCATGGAGTCCGGTTACAGCAAGAGCGATGAAAAGGATGCGGATTCGAGTGGCATGAAATTCGCGGCCGCAGCGGGATATAATCCCTTGGAGATGATAGGTTTCATGAGGATGCAGGCCGAAAAAAATGTGGGCCATGTGGGAGGACCATTTTCCTCTCACCCTGAACCCAAATCAAGGATATCGATTTTAGACGAAGTTGTTTCCAGCTTGAGTCCGCTGTCTGATACGAATAATTCGAGAACTGCGAGATTTAAACAGCACACCTCGGCGCTTCATCAGTAATATAAGCCTACCCGCTAGATGTCGCGAAGAACCCGCAAAAGAAAAGATCATGAATCCAGATGAGGTTCGCTCCCATCCTCGTCGAGGATTTCTTCCTTGCCAACTTCGGCTTCTCCCCGGACTTTCAGGTCGTCATCTGGCAACGTATAACATTCCACCCGGTTGCGGCCGTTTTCCTTGGCGCGATACAGCGCTATGTCGGCGTGATCTATGAGATCGTCCATTTGTTCCACATCGTCGGGATAGGTTGAAATGCCTGCTGAAATCGTCACCATCCTCGTCGCTTTTTGTTCATCAGAAACGAAGGCATGTCCCTCGATAAGCATCCTCACCTTTTCGGCCACTGCAATCGCGCCACGTTTGTCCGTATCGGGAAGAAGCAATACGAATTCCTCGCCGCCGAATCTCGCGACCGTATCCACCTCGCGCAGGTTTTTCCGCATCATCTGACCTGTCTTTTTTAACACCTGATCGCCTTGTAGATGGCCAAAGGTATCGTTGTACTCCTTGAAATGGTCCACATCCACCATGATCATCGAAAGCGATCTGCGAAAACGAACCGCCCTCTTCCACTCCATCTGCAGCATCTGATGAAAATAGCGACGATTGTGTATGCCTATGAGTTCATCCTTTACCGACAGTTCTCGGGTTTTGGTGTAGAGTCTGGCGTTGGCGATGGCCAGCGCTACCTGATTTGCGACAAGCGACAGCATCTTGACGTCCTGATAGGTAAAAGTGCTGATACCCTTTCTTGAAAAGTTGATAACGCCTAACACCTCTTCTTTGTAGAGCAGTGGAATCGACAGAAAAGACGAGGCAGATTTTGGTTTCTCACCCTTGTAGTGCAAAAACCTCGCCTCCCGGCTCGTGTCCTTTATGTAGATTTTCTTTCCGGTTTGGGCCGCAAGACCCGTTATGCCCTCACCTAATCTGAAGGTGGTGTTCATTATATCTTCCCGATCGTCAAAACCATGAGCCACCTTTATATGCAGCTCTTCCATTTTATCGTCAAACACAAGTATCGCAAAATCATCTATCCTGAGATAGCGCTTGAGCGTTTCGGTTATGTGACTGTAGAGGTCTTCCAGATCGACTATGGAACTTACCTCCTGCCCTATTTCGTAAATAAGCGAAAGATCCTTGACAAGATGTTCCAAGGTTTTGTTGGTGCGCTCTATGATGGATGTCTTTTCTTCAAGATCGCTTTTGAGCTTTAGCTGCTCTTGCACCATCATTAAATCTTGATCGGCTTGAATCTTGTTGGCCGAAAGATCGGTAAGCCTAGACAACATCCGATTGAAGGCATCCGACAAAGCTCCTATTTCGTCGTTTGCTGCCACAGGCGCCCTTACCAAAAAGTCGCCCTCTCTGGCTTTTCCCATAGCCGCCATGAGAGTTTTAAGGGGCTTGTCGAGAAACATGTGCGTGCTTATCGTTGCCACCAAGGCTACGACCACTATCTCAAAGGCGAGATATACATTCCAAAATCCTATACCAAACACGCTGCCTGAAAAATCTACAGCTCCATAAGTTGCGAGGGCCGTTTGCCCTCCCCACAAGGCAACATACGACAAAGCGGTGACAAATACTATTTTCACCGGAATCGATATGTGAGCAGACTTGTTTCGTTTCATTTGTCCCCGGGTATATCCGTCAAAAAAAACTGCACGGCAACACATCCAAAGAGGCGCGTCTTTATAGATGCACGCCATCCACATTAATTATCGTCACGTATCAAAAAAGGTTGCTTCCAATCTTTCAAGAATAAAAAGTTCTTAAATTTCAATATATTATCTATTGACGCCAGTCAAAAAAAATGATGCAAGGGTCGGCGCATGAAGAAATCACTGTTTTTTACGATGATTGCGATTTTGATGGCACTTCCTCCACATGCCGCAAACGCCGCCGGGCCGCCAGATATCAGGGTGCTTGTAATCGGGGATGCCGCAGCTATATCCATAGATGGATTGGGCTTTGAGCTCAAGGCTGGGCCGCACGGATCAAGGCAGAAAGCGGAATTTGGCAAAAAGCTCGTGATTCGGGCAGACGGTAAAAACCTGATTGCAAACGGCAAAGACGTTGGCCCGTCTCTTGTAGTTACCAGTCGCGAAAGACAATACGGGCTTGGCGATCGTACCTTCGGAGGTGAACTATACATTTACTCAAAACCACCGGGAAGCATGATCATAGTAAATAAAATTCCTTTGGAAAAATATCTGGTAGGTATCGTTGGCAGCGAAATATCCCCCACTTGGCCGATAGAATCCATCAAGGCCCAAGTGGTTGCCGCGAGAACCTACGCGATGAACAAGATGGAGGCACCTTCAGCATCCGTTCCGAAGAGGCTCTATGACGTCACCTCTACGGTATCTTCGCAGGTCTATCACGGCTCTCATGTCGAAGATGCCCGCTCGGCCGCGGCCGTAAGGGAAACGAGCGGGGAAGTGCTTATGAAGGACGGTAAAATATTTCCGGCGTATTATCACAGCTGCTGCGGCGGAAAAACCGAAAATGCGCACAATGTTTGGGACGGAGAAACCGGTCCGCCCTTGGTGGAAGACTCCTTTTGCGCGAGATCTCCAGCGTTTCGATGGAGGTACTCCATAAGCGAGAGGGATTTCGTGAAACGCCTTTCGGATTCGGGATTTTCCATAGCCCGGGTGCAAAGCGTTGCAACGACAATTCTTTCGGATTCTCCCAGGGTGCAGTTTTTGCTGGTAGAGGACGGCTCCGGGCTTCAGATGATAGATGCCCGGGATTTGCGCAAAATATTCGGCCACACCAATATAAAGAGCACCTGGTTCGAGGTAAGGATTGTAAAAGGCTCTCTTGAATTTTCCGGCAAGGGTTATGGCCACGGTGTAGGAATGTGCCAGTGGGGAGTCAAGGGAATGGCCGATGAAGGACGCGGATATCGCGATATCCTCAAATTTTATTATTCGGACGCCGAAATAAAAAGAGCTTACTAAAGAAGGTTGGCTGTTTAAAAAAACAAGGTTTTCCGGGTTTTTCGAGGCACCATTATATCAAACGGCGTTTTTTTGCTTTCGGTGATTACTAAAAAATGAAACTTACAGATTTCGATTACTCATATCCAAAGGAACTCATCGCCCAGCGCCCTCTTGAAAAAAGGGACGACTCGCGGATGATGATCGTCAAGAGGTCAGACAAATCCTTCGCCCACTCTTTTATAAAAGAGCTGCCTACCCTTCTTAAAAAGGACGATATCCTCGTGATAAACGACACGAAGGTTATCCCTTCCAGGCTTTTTGGCAGGCGCAGCGGTGGAGAAGATGTGGAACTTTTGGTGGTGGAGCCTTCACCTGAGAAAACAAATTTGTGGAAATGTCTTCTTAAGAAGGCAAAACGCGTGCGCCTTGGCGAAAAATTCTTTTTCGGCATGCAGGCTACAGCAACAGCCAAAGGTCGCGACGGCATCTATCTCCTTGTGGAATTCAAGGGAAATTCGCTAGATCTCGCCATGAAACATCACGGAGTTTTACCTCTTCCGCCCTACATCGAGCGCAGTGGTTATGATTCCTACAGCGAAGAGGATAAAAAAAGATATCAAACCGTCTATGCCGAAAAAACCGGTTCGGCGGCGGCACCGACGGCGGGTTTACACCTAAGTGAAGAAATAATAAAAATGATAGAGCTGCGCGAAATAGACGTCGAAAAAATAACGCTTCACGTAGGCATAGACACCTTCACCCCGGTACGCGCCGAAAAGATAGCGGATCACAAAATGCACGGTGAACGCGTGGAAATAAACGAACAGACGGCCCGGAAAATCAACTTGGCTCGCAAATCCGGAAAAAGGATCGTCGCCGTAGGCACTACGACCACGCGCGCGCTTGAATCCGCCGCGAACGACGACGGAGGAATAAGGTCCGGTGAATGGACCACGGATATCTTCATAACCCCGGGCTACAAATTTCGCATCGTGGACGCCATGCTTACCAACTTCCATCTGCCTAAATCCACACTCCTTATGATGGTATCGGCTTTCGCAGGTCAAGCTCCCGATGTCTCGGAACAAGACTTTATGGCCGGGCGCAAATTCATTTTGTCGTGTTACGAAGAAGCCATACGCGAGAGGTACAGGTTTTTTTCCTACGGCGATTGTATGTTCATAGAATAGAGGTCAACCTGATATGTTTAAATTCGAACTGTTAAAGAAATCCCGCAACACCGGGGGACGCATCGGGCGCATCGAAACCGCGCACGGCAAAATAGATACTCCCGTATTCATGCCGGTGGGCACGCAGGCTACCGTCAAGGCAATGATGTCTGAGGAAATGGAAAATCTCGGCGCGCAGATAATCCTGTCGAACACCTATCATCTCTACCTGCGCCCGGGGCATGAAATCATAAAAGAACTTGGCGGGCTGCACAGGTTTATGAATTGGAAAAGACCTTTGCTCACCGATTCCGGCGGCTATCAGATATTTTCGCTTGCCGATCTTCGCACGAAATTCACCGACGAAGGCGTCACTTTTCAAAGCCATCTAGACGGCGGAAAAAAGCATTTCCTCTCGCCTGAAATAGCCATTGAAATTCAGGAGGCGCTTGGAAGCGACATCATGATGGTGCTTGATGAATGCACCCCCTATCCCGCCGACGCAAAAAAAGCCCGTGATTCGATGGAATTGTCGCTTCGCTGGGCAAAGAGATCCCTGGACGCAAGAAAAAGTGAAAACGCGCTCTTCGGAATAGTGCAGGGCGGCATGCACAAAAATCTTCGCGAGGAATACATCGACCGTCTGCTGGAAATTCCAAATTCTAAATTCCGAACTTCAGGTTCCGACTTTGACGGATTTTCCATCGGCGGTCTCTCGGTTGGCGAACCGATTCCCATCATGTACGAAATGGCCGAAATTTGCACGGAGCGGCTACCTAAGGAAAAACCCAGATACTTAATGGGAGTAGGAACCCCCGAAGACCTGCTTGAATGCATAGACAGGGGCATAGATATGTTCGACTGCGTCATGCCCACAAGACATGCCAGAAATGGTTATCTCTTTACCGCCAATGGGGACATAAATATATATAACGCCAAATTTGCCAAGGATTCCAAGCCTATAGACGAGTCGTGCGAATGTCATACCTGCAAAAATTACAGCCGGGCCTACCTACGGCATCTCATGCAGGCCAAGGAAATTCTGGCTTCAAGGCTTTCGACACTTCACAATTTACATTTCTACCTCGATTTGATAAGGCACGCTGCCCTTGCGCTCGGCGAGGATAGGTATCCGGAATTCAAGAACAATTTCCTACGGGAACGAAAGGAGAACGTATGTTGACGACAATAGCAGTGCAGGCTGTAATCGCAATGGCACAAAGACCGCAAGGTGCCGAGGGGCAAGGTAATTGGATCGCATCGCTGATGCCGCTTGTGGTGATCTTCGCGATATTTTATTTTTTGCTCATAAGGCCCCAGCAAAAACAGCAGAAAAAACACAAGCAGCTTTTGGAAACTCTAAAGCGCGGTGACGAGGTCATAACCAGAGGCGGCATGCATGGCAAGATTTACGGCATAACCGACAATATCGTTACGGTCGAGGTGTCAAACGATGTAAGGATAAGATTCAACAGGGAAGCGATAGCCGGCGTGTCAAACAGCGGCACGTCCTCTGCAAACAATCAGTAGTGACATAATTTTATAAGGAATCGCACCATGCCCAATTCATGGAAGTGGAAAGTTGTGCTTCTGTTAGGTCTTCTGGTCTTGTCCGTCTATCTCATAGTTCCGAGCCTTTTCGGTTTCATCCAAAAGCGTGAGGAAGCTGCAACCCAGATGACCCCCCTGCCTTGGTACGTTTCGCTTTTTCCGGAAAAGGGAATAAATTTGGGGCTTGATCTTCAAGGCGGCATTTATATGGAATTTGAAGTTGACGATTCAAATGCCATCACCAACAAGATGGATCTCGTCATTTCAGATCTCAAGAATTTCTATGAAAAAGAGGAGATCAAGTTTGCTTCGGCCTCCCAAGATACATCTACGCATCTCGTGAAAATCACAGGTCTTGATGAGAGCGGCAAAGACAAGACGATGGGATTTGTAAGAAAAAACCTAAACGAAGTCATGGAGCGGGCACCTGTGGAACTTCATTTGCAGGATGAAATCGCCTTTGCACCTCAGGCAAGCTATCTCGAAAATCTCAACAAGTTCATAGTCAGACAGTCCCTCGAAAAGGTGAGAAATCGCATAGATCGATACGGCGTGGCTGAACCGTCGATACACATGTTGGGAAGCGACCGCATAGCGGTGGAACTTCCGGGCATAAAAGATCCCGACCGGGCCATAGGCATAATCAAACAGGCCGGACAGCTCGAATTCAAGATAGTTGACGATTCCATGCCCGAGACAAAACTAGCCCAGATAATCTCCGAGGTTCGCAAAGAAAAGTCCATACCGGAAGGCTACTCCATAGAAACAGTGCGACAGCTAAACGAAGCCCTCAAAGACAAACTTCCGCCAGATACCGAAATCGCCTTCGAAACCCAGCACGATCCGGTGACCAAAAAGATCGTGGGTGGCTCTCCTTATCTGTTGCACAGGAAAGCAGCTGTCACAGGCGAGATGCTCAAAAACGCCTCGGTGGATGTTCAGACCAACGAACCCTACGTCAGCCTGACTTTCGATGGACAAGGGACCAAGCTCTTCGGCGAGGTGACCTCGGAAAACGTCGGCAAAAAGATGGCCATATTGCTCGACGGAAACGTGATGAAAGCGCCCGTCATACGCGAACCCATTCACGGCGGACGTGCCCAGATAACGCTTGGCTACGGCAGCTTTTCCGATTTGCAAAGGGAGGCCGAAGATCTCGTCCTTGTTTTGCAGGAAGGAGCACTTCCGGCGAGGCTCGTCGAGGCAACCAAAACAGTGATAGGACCAAGTCTTGGCGCAGACTCCATACGCAAGGGAGTCTTTGCAACCATCGCCGGCGCGGTGATCGTATTTATTTTCATGCTCATCTATTATAAGGGGTCCGGGCTTATAGCAAATCTGGCCCTGATGATAAATCTTCTGTTTATACTTTCAGCGCTGGCGCTGTTTCAAGCCACACTCACCCTGCCCGGCATCGCCGGAATAGTTTTGACGCTTGGCATAGCAGTCGATTCAAACGTGCTCATCTTCGAGCGCATACGCGAGGAATTGCGCAAGGGCAAGACGGCTAAATCGGCGATAGAATCTGGTTATCACAATGCCATGAGGACCATAATAGACGCCAACGTAACATCGCTTATCGCCGGACTTGTGCTCTACCAATTCGGCACCGGTCCTATAAAAGGTTTTGCGGTGACTCTCATAATAGGTCTGTCGATTTCCATGTACACGGCCTGCGTCTGCACCCGCATGGTCTATGATTATTTCATCTATAAAAAGAAGGTTGCAAAGGTGAGCATTTAAACTGCCAAACGGCTTTTATCACTCGAAGGACATAGAAGATGAAAAATAAATTCAACATACCGTTCATGAAGTATCGCTACATATTGATTTCCATATCCATGGTTCTTTTCGTGGCATCGCTCGTCACGATAGCCTCGAAGGGCTTCAACTACGGCATAGATTTTGTGGGTGGAGCAAAAGTCGAATACAAATTCAGCGCCCGGGTTTCCGAATCCGAGGTGAGGGATTCCCTTGGCAATTTAGGCTTGGGGGACATAAGCGTGGTAAGGTTCGGTGAAAAATCAGACAACATGATGAGCATAAAAGTGGCTCTGCCCAAGGAGCATGCGGCAATAGGAGAAACGATAACCCGGGCCCTCGAGGCGCGCTTCGGGGAAGGCGGAGTGACGCTTGAAAAGGAAGAAACCGTAGGTCCCAAGGTCGGAGAAGAACTTAGAAAAAAGGCCTGGCTCACCATACTTTTTTCTTGGGCGCTGATGCTCGTCTATATAGGCTATCGCTTTGACTTTCTTTTCGCGCCCGGTGCAGTAGTGGGCATCATTCATGACGTCGTAATAACCATCGGTCTTTTGGCGCTGCTCGGCAAGGAGATCAATCTTTCGATACTTGCGGCGCTGCTTACTCTCATTGGATATTCAATCAACGACACCATAGTGATATTCGATCGAATACGCGAAAATGAGAGCCGGGTGAGTCCTTCGACCATACTCAACGTCGTAAATGAAAGCCTCAACTCTACAATTTCGAGAACTCTCATAACCTCGCTTACGACCATGTTCGTCGTGCTTGTCCTCTTTTTCAAAGGCGGCGGCACGCTGCACGACTTCGCCCTTGTGCTGCTTGTCGGCATCATCGTCGGAACTTATTCGTCACTTTTCGTGGCCTCACCGTGTTACATAGCCATGTATGATGTCTGGCCCAAATTAAGAAGGCTGTGGGCTACGAGATAAAGTTATGAAAAAAATCTGGACGATGCGAGGGTGCGACGAAGATCGCCTGCTGGCTCTTGCCCGCGAGCTTTCATTAAACCCTCTCACGACCAGATGTCTCGTCTCCAGAGGCCTAACGGACGCAGGAGCTGTCGAGGCGTTTTTTTCTCCCAATCTTTCAAACCTGCCAGATCCCGAAGAACTGACGGATGTAAAAAAAGCATCCGTGCGGATAGCGCAGGCCATACGCAAAAAAGAGAAAATAGCCGTATTTGGAGACTACGACGTTGACGGCATAACCGGCGCCGCATTGCTGGCCAGTTTTTTCCGGGAAATTTCAATCGACGTGGGCATTCACCTTCCAAACAGGGACGACGGTTACGGAATTAAAAGAAAACATATCGATCAAATGAAAGAAGAAGGTGCCAAGCTTCTCATAACGGTCGATAACGGCATAAGGGCCGTAGATGAAATTTCCTACGCAAAAGAACTCGGCATAGAAACGATCATCACCGATCATCATGAACCTTCAGGCTCATTTCCGGACGCGCTGGCGATAATAAATCCCCACAGGCTTGGTGCAGGCCACCCGCTCTGGAACCTTTGCGGTTGCGGAGTTGCCTTCATGCTGCTTTTGAGCCTGCGTCGGCACCTAAGGGAAGAAGGCCTGATGGCAGGTGAAGAACCTAATCTGAAGCGCCATCTCGATTTGGTGGCTCTTGGCACGATAGCCGACGTCATGAATCTAACCGGCGTCAACAGGACTCTCGTAAAATTCGGCCTGGCTGAGCTGTCTAAATCCTCCAAGCCGGGCATCAATGCGCTCATAAAGCTCAGCGGTGCTGGCGACTACGAGATAACGCCCGGAACCATATCTTTTCAAATAGCACCGCGCATCAATGCAGCGGGCAGGATGGGAGCCCCCTCGGAAGCGTTGAGGTTGCTTATGACAAATAACGCCGATGACGCCTACCAATTCGCCGCTAGGCTCGACAAGACCAACCGGGAGAGGCAGTCGATCGAGGAAAAAATACTGCGATCTATCGATGAGCTGGTGGACAAAAGCGGGCTGGAACAACGCAGTGGGATAGTGCTGTCCTCGCCGGACTGGCATCTAGGCGTAATAGGAATTATCGCCTCAAAACTCGCCGAACGCTATGCCAAACCTGCGATCGTGATTACCAAGGGGACAAATCCAGCGCGCGGTTCTGCAAGGAGCGTGGAAGGCATAAGCCTTCTTGATGCGCTAAAGGACTGCAGCTCTGTGCTTGAAGCCTACGGCGGACATTCGATGGCCGCCGGCGTGGCCATCGAATGCGAAAAAATCGACGAATTCACGATGCTTTTCGATGCGGCCTGCGCCAAACGTATGCCAGCAGCGGAGACAAAAAAGATCTTCTATGATGCTGAGGCAAAAATTTCCGATATAACCGATGCGCTTGTATCCGAGATTGACCTATGCAAACCTTTTGGCATGGGCAACCCTGAACCTTCGATAGCCATAAGAAATGCAGTTATTTCCGAAAGAAAAATCGTTGGCAACGGACATCTAAAACTTACCCTCTCGGACGGGAATGCGAGCCTAGACGCCATAGCCTTTGGAATGGCCTCGAAAGTTCCAGACGATGCGGAAAGAATTTCGGTGCTTTGCACGCCTAAGTGGAACATCTGGAACGGATTCAAAAACATCCAACTAAAGATAAAGGAAATCGAAGTATGTTCGAAATAGGCGTTAGAAAAAAATTCACGGCTCGCCATGCTTTAAGAAATTACAAAGGCGGCATGGAAAGACCGCATGTGCACGATTGGCGGGTAGAAGTCGTTTTTAGATCCGACCAATTAGATGAGGCCGGCTGCGTTATCGACTTTTGCGATATCGATTCCAAAATCGAAGGAGCGATAGCCGGGCTTGCGGGAAAATGCGTCCATGACACGGCAGACTTCATAAATCAAAGCCCCTCGGCGGAAAACATAGCGCGACATATATTCAAAACTGTTTCGTCAGAAATAAATCATCCTGAGGCGAAACTCCACAAGGTTACAGTTTGGGAGGACGCCGATCATTTCGCGTCTTATCGCGGTTAGAAAAATGAAGAACGCCTTGAGCATATTATCATCCGGACTTGACAGCTCGGTCGCCACAGCAATAGCCGCAAGGTCTTTCAACATCGTTCTCGCTGTCACATTTAACTACGGTCAGCTGGCGGCTCTGTGCGAAATAGAACATGCCTCGAGGCTGGCTGCACACTTTGGAATAGAACATCTGGTAATAGAGCTGCCGTGGCTTTCACGGGAGACCAAAACTGCGCTGGTAAATAAAAAAATCGTCCTGCCTTCACCAAAACCTGCCAGACTGGAAAAAGACGCCGAAAAAAATGCGGCCTCGGTGTGGGTGCCCGGACGCAATGCGCTATTGTGTGCGGTGGCTGCGTCCGTCGCCGAGGCGCGAGATATACCCGTAATCATTGCAGGTTTCAACGCCGAGGAGGCCCTTTCATTTCCCGACAATTCAAGGGAATTTGTCGATTCCATCAATACCCTTTTCAAAACGTCCTCGAAATCGAAAATAAAGCTTGAAAGTCCCACTCTGAATATGACAAAAACGGCCCTCGCAAAGATGCTTCCGGAACTTGAAATTCCACCGGATTGCATCTGGCCGTGTTATCGCGGAGGAAAGAAATTATGCGGTAGATGTGAATCCTGCGCAAGAACGATACGGGCATTTAAAAAAGCTGGAAATTGGAAACTTATCGAAGAAAGATTTGAATGAAAACTATCTGGATAGACAAAGAACTCATCTATACCGGCGCCCAGCTTCGTTCTCATTGGGTATCTGAAAACACCGGCATCTACGATGACGTCATAGCCTGCTTTATCGGCCCGGCCGACGTGCCGCTTTCCAATATGGTCGATCTTGAAGATGTGAGAAATTTGGAACCCATAGCTTCCGCAAAAATGATCCACTTCATAGCTGAATTTTTCGATTCAAGGTTGGATCTCGCCATAGCGAGACAACGGCTTCTTGTCTGCATAGCTTGCGAGTGTCTGTCCCGGGCAGGCGCTCCAAAAATAGAAAGACGAGGTGACGACATCTACGCAAGCAGCCGCAAGCTCTCGGTATCTATAGCCACTGTTTCGCCGGTGTCCACGCTCGTTCACTTCGCGTTGAATATAACAACCAAGGGAACGCCGCTCGCGACATCATCGCTTGAGGATCTAAAAATAGATCCTGAAAATTTCGGTCTTTCGGTGATGAAATCGTTTATTGAAGAAATCGATTCCATGCACCATGCCAAAAACAAGGTGCGGTCTGTAGGCTAATACGGAGAAGGACATTTTTTTCTTTTCTTGCTCGTTATTTTTTAAAAATGCGATAGGAGTCCGGTTAAACGATGCAAAACACGACCCGCAAAGCCAAGCTTTCGGAGATATTCAGCTCCTTTCAGGGCGAAGGGCTCTACACCGGCGAACGTATGACCTTTATACGTTTTGGAACATGCAGCTTGGGCTGTCGTTACTGCGATACTCCTCAGGGCATTTGTTCCCAAAAAAACTGCAGGATAGAAAAACCTGCCGGCTCTGGAAATTTTGTCCGCTTGGAAAATCCATTTTCTTCAAAACGATTGAATGAAATACTTGAAAATTTTTCAGACGATACGATAAGCATCACCGGGGGAGAACCGCTCGAACAATCCGACTTTCTTCTGGAGTGGCTGCCCACATTAAATTCTGAAAAAAGAGTGCTCCTCGAAACAAACGGCCTACACGATCTTTCCTTACAAGCGATTCTTCCCTTCGTGAACGTGGTCAGCATGGATGTAAAGCTGCCTTCTTCCACAGGGCGCGCCGCGGCATGGGACGAACATGCGCGTTTTCTTGGCAAATCGATGGCATCGGGAAAAGAAACCTACGTAAAAATGGTCGTCACCTCAAAGACATCCGACCACGACATCGAAAGCGCTATAAAACTGCTTACTACCGTCAATAAATATATACCGACTTTTATACAGCCGGCCTCCAGAACTCTCAAATTTCAAGATTGCGTTTCAGCAGAACGTCTCGAATCAGTTAAAAGGCTCTGCGGAGCCTATCTGCACGACGTCAAGGTTCAACCTCAGATGCACAAACAGTGGGGAGTATTATAAGGGGATCTCTCTACGTTGTCATCGTTTCTGGTTATACAATTTTCACCTTGTGTTTTTTGCGATTCGTTGTACGTTCTGGAACATACGGCCCGGGCTGTCTATCGCATTCGGAATATGGAAATGAAAGCCGTTTCATGAAAAACAAAAAGTACGCAACTTTTGTGAAGGTTCACCGATAACCTCGTGTTGTCATTTTAAGGAGTCTCTATGTTCTGGTTCATTACCATGGGTGTGGGTGTGGGTGCGGCCTTTGCCATCTCCGGTTGTTCTAACGACGCCGACAAAAGCGATGTCGATCGTCCAGATGTCGGAGACCCTGACGCAGATAGAGATGGCGGTGCACCCGACGCCGACACGAGCATCTACGAATGTGGTGATGGTTATTGTTGTACAGGCTCTAACTGTTGCGATAAACCCGACGCCCGCAGATGGTTTTGTGCGGACGCTGGATCTACCGACGATGGCAATCTGGACGTTTCGGAACCAAAACCCGATGCTGACATCGGCCAGCCAAACGACACCGGAAATCCTGATATAGTTGAATCCGATAGCGGCGATTTAGACACTGCTGACATCGCTGAACCCGATGCTGACATCGACCAGCCAAACGATACCGGAAACCCTGATATAGTTGAACCCGATAGCGGCGATTTAGACACTGCTGACATCGCTGAACCCGATGCTGACATCGACCAACCAAACGATACCGGAAACCCTGATATAGTTGAATCCGATAGCGGCGGTGACGGAGAAATCGATACAGGCATCATCGATAGCGATGGGGACAACATTCCGGATGATATAGATAATTGCCCTGCAACGATAAATCCCTTTCAAGAAGATCTCGACGGTGACCGGGTAGGCGACGCGTGCGATGCCTGCCCTGATGACGCAAACAAAATAGAACTTGGTGTTTGTGGCTGCGGCACGCCGGAAACCGATTCCGATGGCGACGCTATGCCAGATTGCATCGACGAATGCGACAACGATCCTGCAAAAACCGAGGAAGGTGTTTGTGGCTGCGGAGTTCCCGACGTGGACGACGACAACGACGGCCTTGCAAACTGCATCGACAACTGTCCCGAAAATCACAACCCAGATCAACTCGACACCGATGGCAACGGCGTAGGCGACGCGTGCGATCCGAACGTTCACACAGTTTATGCCGGTATCAGAGCTGCCGATCTAGACGCATTCGACATCGACGAAGATGGCGCGGATGAACTCGTTGCGCACGGAACCAATCCCGTCGGCGAACCGATACTGCTTGAATGTCAGGCGATGGGTGCGACGCTCCTTTGCGGTAATGCAATTCCTTTCCCAAACGATGGCTTGCATCCAATCACCTATCTACCGCAGCCATACGGCGGCCTCTCGCTGGCTACCGACCCCTCAGACGGCACACCGACAGGAATAAGACGTTTTGATAGAAATTCTGCTCCTCCCTCTCAGGTAATTGGTTACAATTTCTCCAGAATTAACATCGGGGCTTGGGTAGATCTAACATATCCCAGCGGACTTGCAGCTTTTGGCGAAAACCTCTTTTTTTCGGAAATGAACTGCCCGCCCGACCCTGCTGCCTGCGACAGGCCAAGCATGACCATACGTTTCGAAAATCTCGAACGCTGGGGAGGCGGCGTCCCCCGGTCTCCATTTCCTATTCCAATGATGGGCAGCAGAATCACTGCGTTAGCCACCACACAAATCGCACACGATCTGTGCCGCGGAAACCCCTGCGACCTTCTAGTCAGCCTGGCGGCGGAAAGCAGATTATCAGCCGGGCTCTATCTCCACGATCTCGCAAATTACGAAATGATGTCGAATGCATTTATTCCCTTTGAAGGACCGGCGGGTAACGTTCAGGCATATCCTTTGCCCGAGTTAAATCTTGTCAGAGGCGGGCAATACGCAATCGTGCCCATGGTTCTGCCGGAACCGTCTCTTAGATCGGTCGATCTCGGAACCCACGCAGAAACCGATGTGCCGTTCAGTGGTTGCCTCGAAATGGGAGCCTCCGTAACTGACGTAGCGGTGGACGCTACCCATGAAGGAAACGACAATTTCAATTCCTTTCCCGTGTATCTCGCAGCAGGCGGTAGAGTGGTTTTCCTAAACCTAAACAAGGTCGATCTCTCCGGTGAAGCGCTGGGATACGTGCAGTTACCCGCGAACCTGGAAAGGATAGCCGTCGTGGGTGGAGCTCTCTATGTTTCGACTGACGATGATCGCATCGTGAGGTTAGCCCCCGAGGCGCTTCTTCCCCTCCTCACGCTTTGTGAATGATTTCTTATGCATTGGCACCTCGAAAAACCCATCATCATTTGATTTCGATATCTAAAAAATTCTCTATAGATCTTTTTTGAAATATGATAGTGGGCCTAGCTAAGTTCCTTGGGAATGGAGTCTCCCGCAACTGCCCTGCAAAAAGGCTGATGACTCCTGACATGAACACAGACAGATTGTGTTTTCAGGGGGTTGTTATGATATCAAAAGTTATCTGCCTTGCCACTGCAGGAGCTGTGGGTACCGTTTTTCGTTATTTTCTCGGAGGATTTGTTCATCGTTTTGTTGATGCAGATTTTCCGTGGGGAACTCTCTCGGTCAACGCCCTTGGTTGCTTTCTTGCCGGTTTTCTCTGGATCTTTTCGGAACGCTCCCTTGCAATAAGCGGAGAACTCCGTGCTGTGATTTTCATCGGTTTCTTCGGAGCCTTCACAACCTTTTCCTCGGTCATGTTGGAAACGGCGGAGCTTCTGAGGGCAGCCGAATGGGCGGCATCGTTCAAAAATATCATGTTTCACAATGTGCTAGGCATCGGTCTCGTCGTTCTTGGAATAGTCGCGGCTAAATCACTAAAAGGAGGAGTATAGAATGCAGCTACCTTCAGACGCGCAACTATTGCGCATATTCATCGGAGAAAGTGATCGTCATGACGGACGCCCGCTTTATGAAGCCATAGTTGATATAGCCAGAAAGCAAGGCATGGCAGGCGCCACAGTTCTCCGTGGACTTATGGGGTTTGGAGCTCACAGCCGGATGCACACGGCCAAGATTCTACGCCTTTCGGAAGATCTGCCGATAATAATCGAGATCGTTGACAAACCGGAGCGCGTTAAAATTCTTATGGAAACCATCGATCCTATGATTGACGAGGGATTAGTCACTCTTGAAAAGGTCAACATTATCGCCTACCGTGCACATAAAAAGAAAAACTTGTAGGAGATACTGAAACTATTTTGACCCCCACCATGAAATGGCTATTTCCACTACTGGGCGTCCATTCAGTGATAATCGTAGAATCTGCACAAAGCCTGTTCCTCTAGTGAAGTTGAGTTATAAAATCATTGATCACCGAATAGAATTTATCAGGTTCCTCCTGAAACGGATGATGACCAGAATTTTCGAAGATAACTAATTTGGCGTTAGGTATTGCCCTTTGATATTTTTCAAGAGAATCAGTATCAACTATCTTGTCATAGGCACCGGCAATTACCAGAGTTGAAGCCTTGATCTCTGGTAGTATTGAATAAATTTCAGCTGTATCGAGTGAATGATAGTCCATAGCCATACGCAAGGCATCATCCGACTCTTTGATCTCTTCTTTCGTGTATTCGCCACTTATAACGGCCTGTTCCAAATAAGATGCTATTTCCTTTTTGGTCTTTGCATAGTCCTTGTAATATAATCCGGCTTCGCGCGCCAATTTTGCCCTGCGAATGAATTTTAAGAAACCGTGTGGCATTTCTTCGACTTTCCTTGCATCCGCCATTTTTTTTGGATCACTTTTGTAAAATTCTTTAAGATAATTAATTAGGTTATGATCAATATCTAGAAATGATCCTGTACCATTGATATTGATGAATGCCTTGACCTTTTCCGGATATCGCGCGGCATAGAATCCAGCGAGCATGCCACCCCAAGAGTGGGCAACGAGAATGACCTGTTGCACTCCAACGACTTCTTGAACCCTGCGAATGTCCTCAACGTGGGAAGTTGTGGCATATGCATCATATGAGAGATCTCGTTCAGACTTTCCGGTCCCGCGCTGATCGTACCAAATGACGTTATATTTTTCTTCAAGTGGTTTTGCACAGGGCCCCATGAGATATGCAGAATTATCTCCAGGCCCACCATGAATGATCAAAAGGGTTGGAGTTGCATTATGATTGTGTACATACTTGAACGCAATTCTAGGTTTAGTTTCGGTCATCTGCCAGTTTGAAGTTTTTGAATCGAATGGTTTCTGACAGTGAAGGCTAAAAGATAATAGGAGAACTACCCCGATCAGGAAGCTTGATCTTTTCATGAATACCTCCACTCAGTTCATCGAAACGATAAATAGCGATAACATGAAAATAAGTTTTTTGGAATTTTTAAAAATGAGAAACCTTATGTTTGGTGTATAGGTTTTATGGTGTGTGGGTTGAGGTTTTAGAGACATCCGAACCCCTATGTACGATTTATGCCACTATATGTGGGATCACCCACCATGCCTTTCAACACACACCGAGCATCACATTTCTTTCCGGCCTTCACGGCAACCATGAATGCAGCCTTCAATTCCCCATCACGATCTTTAAGGCATAATTTGCTAATATTTTCACAAGAGCCTCAATTCGCAATATTTGGAAATGTGAACGAAATCCTTATCTAAACTCAGTAATATGCAGTTATTGCTAATAGCAATAGCCGCTATAAGAAAGTCGATTGTCGAGGCTTGGACGCCTTTTGTCCTGCAGATATTAAAAAGTTCAGCTGCGAATATGTAATCGTCACGGGAAGTTTCCAGCGAGGGGAAATAACTGAGCGCCTCTCTTATCTGTTTGAATTGTTCAACGTTACGAATTCCCTGAAGAACTTCCTGAAGGATGATCCCGGGCACAAAAATCCGTTCGCCTTCCTTTAAAAGAACGGAGAGCTTTCTCACTTCTTCCGTCTCACGATGTCCTTTTTTTCGTAGGGCCAGCGACCAGACTGAGGTATCGACAACATATTTCATTTGCGCCTCCTCGCGCGCTTGTAATTGTATTTACTGTCCCAGTCGATCTTACCGAAGAGTTCCAGCATACGACCCTGCTGGCGGCGTTCGATAAACTCTTTAAGGGCTTCGTTTACGGTGTCTTTTTTGGTACCTAACTGGCCTACTTCCAACGCCTTTTCAAGCAACTCCTCGTTTAAAGCAAGATTGGTAGCCATATCACACCTCCATTTCTACACATATTATCACACATGATATCACACATTGTCAAGTCGTTGAATCTATTTCAATCCCGGCAGGAATAAATTGATCATCAGATGAATTAACATTGCACCATAAATATCTTTCCGTCACGCAAAGTATCCGCTAACCATAAGCCCCACGGGGAATATGGCATATGTGAGAGGTATCTGAAAGATATGATAGGCAATAAAGAGAAGACCGTTCGCTATCCATGTCCATCTTCCTAGGAATAATGATTTTCGAAACAGATACCCCCTGAAGAAAACTTCCTCTGAGAATATGTTCGTTCCCAACATAGCAATCATGTACGCGTGCATGAGAATGGTGCCGGAAATGGGTCGAAAAGTTCTAAAGCCAATTTAGGGTTACAAAAAAGCCCTCGGATTTCCAAGGGCTTTTTCTTGGGGTGCTTTATGCAATAATCATTGAATATCTGTCCAAAATAAATCTCGACATTTGCTCTTAATATGGGTAATATTAAACCAATATGAAGGCTACTTTGGTTTATTGGCACAAAGCTCGTATTCAGGGAAGGTATGTTCTTGAAATGAAAATTCATAAGGTGGCGAAATCTGCGAGATATCCGGACGGAGTAAAATATGGGTTGATACTCACTGACCACAAGACTGGCAAATATCTCCTTATGGATAACCATCATCCAAAAGGACCGCATATACATTTGAACGACCAGGAGATTCCTTATCGGTACATTGATGAAGATAAACTGATTAAAGATTTTAAAGAGATGGTTCTGGCAAACATGGAGGTAAAAATATGAAACATTTAATAGTGTCACTAAAAACCACAGATGAAATTTTTGATGAATTCAAGAATGCATTTCGCAAGGCCAAAAAGGGTAAGGTTAAGGATCCTCATTTTGAGATCAGCTTTGACAATAAGAAAGATTTCGATCGATTCGTACGCAATATCTATATTCTGAAATACATCCTCATTTTCAAACCAAGATCAGTCTATGAATTGGCCAAAATAGCCAAGATCGATGTGTCGAATTTGAATAAGATAATACTCTTCTTCGAAGAGGTCGGAGCCCTCACCGTCAAGACAACCACGGTATCCGGACGCGAAGTCAAGACTCCTACAGTAGCATATGACACCATAGAATTTAAATTGGCGGCTTAAAATATGGCAAAATTCAAAGATCAATATTCCAATCTTGCAAAACTTTACGATTCAGAAATAGACCGCAATGCTCAAAAACTTTACGGGGAATGGAGAACCTCGCTTCTTAAGGCCATACGACAACATCGCGTAAAGGTTAAAACCCTCGTCGATCTTGCTTGTGGGACCGGTAATACGACAATTCCGTGGACCAGGCAACGTGGATGGACCATTATTGGAGTGGATTATTCAGCCGCCATGTTGAAGGAAGCTCGGAAAAAATCAAAGCGAGTACAATGGCATCGTCAAGATTTGAAAAATTTGATTTTAGAAGGGCAAGCCGACGTAGTTACCTGTCACTTTGATGCCCTTGACCATTTTCTTATTCCCCGAGACCTACAAAAAGTATTTTTCAATGTTGCCGAATTGCTTAACGAGGGAGGGTTGTTCCAATTTGATATGAACACAGAGCATTGGTTCCGATGGTTAAGCGCTCACGAAAAGTTATTCCAAATTGGTCACAATTGTTTCACAGCATCCAATGAATATGACCCCAAACGACGGATAGGAACTTTTCGCCAAATATGGTTTGTCAAAAAGGGTAAAATGTATGAAAAACGCGAGGTAAAGATCAAAGAACGAGCTTATAGCACAGATGAAATTCGCTCCATGATCAAGAAGGCCGGACTTCACCCGATGGAGGTAAAGGTTCAGCGCAAATTGGAGGGGAAACCAATTCGAATCCTCTATCTCGTCAGAAAGCCGAAGAAGTCCAGATAATCAATATTCGACAAATCCCCATAGTTCCCGCAGATAAAAACTTTCACACCCGCTTGTCGACGTCTACAAACAGGTTTTCCGGTCTTTCTCTGGGTGAAGATAGTTCGATAGCTTTTGGGTTTGGGCGGATTCGAAAGGGGTTTGAACCACCTCTTTTGAGATATGCTTCCATGAGAGAAATAGCGTCAGACCGTAATTTCCAAGATGACATGACAGATATTGTTAAAATCCTGAACGACCGAGTCCGAAAAACGGAACATAACTATTTGTAAATAAATAGGATTTTAGATTGAAATAAGCATGGCTTTTGGATATGTGGTACTCAGGAGGTCGTTTTATGGAAACAAAAATCGCGATATTCAAAGGAAAGCGGGTCAGAAAAATCATTCATGAAAATGAATGGTGGTTTTCGGTGATTGACGCAGTTGAGGTGCTCACAGATAGCGTCAATTCGCGTGATTACTGGTATAAGATGAAAATAAGGGTCAAGGACGAAGATGGTTTTGAACTGTCGACAATCTGTCGACAGTTGAAATTATTAGCTCCTGACGGAAAAATGCGAGAAACGGATTGTGCAAACACCGAGGGCATGTTCCGCGTTATCCAGTCAATCCCATCGCCAAAAGCCGAGCCATTCAAGAGATGGCTTGCTCGCGTTGGCTATGAACGGATTCAAGAAATTGAAGACCCCGAACTTTCTACAAAGAGAACACGAGCACTCTACAAGGCAAAGGGTTATTCCGATGACTGGATAGAAAAGCGGATGCGTGGAATCGCGATTCGAGAAAAGCTAACCGACGAATGGGAAAAACGTGGTGCGAAAGAAAAACGAGATTATGAAATTCTCACCGCCGAGATCTCCAAGGCAACATTCGGTATGACGCCATCTGAATATAAGGACTTCAAGGGACTGGACAGGCAAAACTTACGCGACCACATGGATGATTTTGAACTTATCTTTTCAATGCTTGGAGAGAGGGCGACGACAGAAATAGCGCGAGTCGAGGACTCACATGGGGTTCCTAAACTGAAATCCGATGCCAAGAGGGGCGGCGATGTTGCCGGAGGCGCAAGACGTGAGCTAGAGAAGGAAATTGGCCGTCCCATTGTGTCGAAGAAGAATTACCTCAAAGAGCCTGAGAAACACAGGCGGCTGGCGAAGAAAGGGTGAGGTATTCAAACGATGAGCAGAAACGAAGATATCGCAAGAGAATTGTGGTCGACTTTCAACGCCAGAAAGTTTTATCAAGTCAAACCACTGCTTCATGATGATTTTGTCTGCATCTGGCCTCAATCGAGGGAGATCATTCGTGGAGCCAATAATTTCATGGCACTTAATGAAAATTATCCGGGGAAGTGGTCAATTAAAGTCATTCGCACAATAAGCACGGGCGACATCGTTATCTCCGAGATAGAACTGAAATTTGAGGAACAAATAATTTATGCCGTTTCCTTCTTTGAAATAAAAGATGGGAAAATTTTAAGGCTAACGGAGTATTGGGGAGATTCATATGAAGCTCCCGAATGGCGCAGCAAATGGGTCGAAAAGTTCTAACTAAAATTTTAGAGACGTGACGGATGATTCATTGTAAAAACCTGAAAGTCTCAATCGCAGCTTCAAATTTCTTATTGGCCGAAGCATAAAGCTCCGGTGCAGCAACAAGAAAAATTACATAGAGCCTTCTCTGAGAGACGAGATTCACTTCGTGCAAGGCAATGATGACGGAGCTCTCCGATGCGTTTATCGCGCTTCCGGGTGGGCTAGGCGCCCTCGAGGAATTTTTTTCTCAAAATATTGGGGAAGAGTTAATCCGTTCGTGTTTCTATAAAAACTTGTCACAAGAGGCCATGTTGAATTCGATTGACCTCTGCACATCCTCAATCCTTTACGTCCCACAATATGACCCGCGATTCCGTTCTTAAAATCGTTCCAGGATAGTTGAGTTGACCGCATTTCATTCCTCCGCAAAGTAATCGGTATCGAGTCGTTTCACTTCATACGTTGCGACAGGACTAACTCCGACCCCGTGATCTATCATAAGACCAGCAATTTCTTCGCCATCGAGAAGGATAATCTTCGTATCAATGCCGCTGGCATAGTCGCGAGCTTCTCTTGAGAATGTGGATGTAGTTATGAAGATTCCTTTTCTGGCCCGTTTGCCTTGGAGAGCACCGGCAAACTTTTGAATCTCTGGACGACCCACCTGTGCTTCCCATCGCTTGGCCTGAATGTAGATGATGTCGAGGCCAAGTTTATCTTCCTTAATGATGCCGTCGATCCCTTCGTCACCACTCTTGCCGATGGCCTGACCGGCATCCTTCCTGCTGCCGCCGTATCCCATCTTCAAGAGCAAATCGACAACGATCTTCTCAAACATGCTTGGAGGGTTTGTCTTAAGCTGCGCAAGAAGCTCTCCTGCAAGAGCAGAGCGAAGATTATCATATGCGGCTTCAAGCGACTCTTCGGGAGTCGCATCTGAGCGGTCAATCTTCGGCACATCAACTTCTCTTTTTGTAGTCTGAAACTCTATGAATTCTGGAAATTCTCGAAGATATTGAATATCAATTTTTTGAAGCTTTTGAGAGAGCACCTCGGTTCCGCGAGGGGTAATTTTAAAGTATCCGCGTTTGGTAGTCTCCAAAAAGCCCGCTTTCTTCATATAAGTGCGAGCCCACCCCACGCGGTTATCAAAGATGGGCTGTTGACCGCTAGGCAGGAGTTGTCGCCGCTCTTGGTCGGTTAAGTTAAACTTCCTTCCTAAAGCATCTATGCTTTCACGGAGGGAATGCTCGTTGCCGTCTTGGGTGTATTGGAGAAGTGGAAGCATAATAGATTGAAAATCGGGGATAGACATAATTCCTCCTATGCTAAAATCCTAACACTCGAAATTGAGGTAGTCAAAACTCTTGTTGCCTCTATTTTCCATTTTCCCATGCCATTTTCCAGTAAAAAAGGTCGAGCCAAAGCCAGTCAGAAAATGGATGCATGGAAAATAGAAAATGGAGGAAGCAAAAAAGGTCTCGCCTTTCGGCTCGACCTTTTTTGCTTGGGTGCTTTAGGTGATAATTTGCGAATTAATTAGTTGATCGTCCCCACAAATATTTATCTTTCAGCGACCACTAGCATTTCGAAGTCATCGATGGTCAGCTTGTCGTTTCTTGAAAACGCCCCGAGCTTCGCACCAAAGATGTCGATCTTCTTGAAGCCAAGCGTCTTTAAAAGCCATGTTATCTCGCTTGGCACGTAATAACGCTCGTTGCACTGAAGCTCTCTTTTATTGCCCGAATCATCCTCGATCACAGTGGTATTGTGATCACGGAAGGTCATCAGATCAAAAGAACAATCCTTACACTGCGACTGACCTTCTTTCTTCGCTGATTCATAGAATTCATTGACAGAATGAAACAGCGGGAACAACCCATTCAATGTGGTAAAAATGAACTTGCCTTTGTCTTTCAGCGCCTTTGCTGCGCTCTTTAATATCTCAAAGTTCATCTCATCTGTTTCCATGAGAGAAAACCCGCCTTCGCATAGCATGATTGCGAGATCAAATTCGCCGTCAAACGTAAGATTACGGGCATCCTGCATTTGGAAGTCGATGGTCAACCCTTCCTCTTGCGCCTTTTCCCTTGCCCTTTTGATCTGGTTCTCGGAAAGGTCAACACCGGTCACACTATAACCTCTCTTTGTCAGTTCAATGGCATGACGGCCAGTACCACAACCGACGTCCAGTATCTTTAGAGATCTATCTTGTGTTATCTCCTGTTCGATAAAATCGCATTCACCTATAGTGCCCTGAACAAAACATTCTTTGTCGTATTTGTGGGCATAATTTTCAAATAGTGATTCGTACCACTGTTTCATATTGTCCACTCCATGTGTAAATAAGAAAACTACACCGTAATCAGCCTGTCTGAATCGCGCACGATCTCGTAATGATCCTTGAGCGTGGAAAGCGGACATATCTCGTTGCCATCAGAATTTCTGATCTTCAGGCAGGTTCCGCAGGCAAAGAATTGTCCTCCAGCGTCCAGAAGTTTTTGCGCGGCATCCTTCACATTGAACTTCGGATGATCGATCTTGTCGATCTCCACCCCTTTGCCGGAGAGGAATACCCTGACCTCATCTCCTTGCTCTATGCTGTATAGCGCAAGACGAAGCGTATTGAATACTGTTTCAGGATCGGTGTGCGTTATTACAATTCCCAGTTTCATATAATTCCTTTCTTTGGCATTGATTACACGATCACCCTTTTTGGATAGCTGCCATCCTCGAAGTGTTTCTCGATCCAGCCGTTCTTTACATCCTCGCGGGCGTCAAAGTGAGATACGTAAGGTTTAATGTCGAGAAGTGGAGTGCCATTTAAAATGTCCACCTCTGAAAATACAATGGCCCCTTTTTCTACCCCTTCGATATGCACGACCGAAAGGCCGATGTGGTTGGGTCGCTTGGGGCTTCGTATAGCGAAGATGCCGTGGTCCACGTCCTCAAGGAATGGACGCCCCAAAAGATTTGCCTCTTTGGCCCTGTTAAAATGATAGATCAGGATCGCATGAGAAAATCCGTCGAGGTCCTTGAGACCATCCCAGTATTCAGAAAAAAGTTCGACGCGACCGGTGACGTCATCTTTGAAGCGCCCCTGAATCGGCATGCCGGATGGATCGTCATACGGTGTGCTGATGATTCCAATGGGTTTGATTGTAATCTTCCCCGTCATGCTCATACCTTTGCATATGCGAACATATACGGTCAACAGTTTGAAAAAAACTCTTTTGTCGACCGTCGACAAGCCAGTCAGACTTCTTCATGTAGCGGCCCTGTCAACCCCATAGACCCCCCACAAGATATACCTTCAAAGAAACGCTACAGGCGCTACGCCGCTACAAGGTATACGAGAACTTTACGAGAACTTTACGAGAACTTTTGGATTTGGGCTTTAGAAGGGTTTGAACCACTCATAAAAAAACTATTCATTAGCTGGATTGCCGCGTCGCCTGCGGCTCCTCGCAATGACACCGCCGAAAATTTAAGAGGACCGCGTATAAGAGATACCTAAAAACAGGAAACCCCCGCCAGACTTGAATTCTAGCGAGGGTTCTACCAGTTGTCACTTGGGGTGCTTTAGGTGATAATTTGCGAATCTATGGGTCTGGAATAGGACACAGATCAAACGACTGTATTCAGTGGCGTGCCTTCAATGTAGGATTCAATGTTATCAATGCACCTCTCCGTCAGGCTCGTCATAGATTCTATGGTGTTCCATGAAATGTGAGGTGTGACAAAAACTCGTGGATGATGGATTAAAGCGTTGTCCTTCCCCGGTGGTTCCTTTTCAAACACATCAAGGGCCGCGCACTTTACGTTCCACGATTCAAGGAACCTCAACAATGAGTCTTCGTCGACAATACCACCCCTCGCATAATTGATAAGAACAACATCTTTCATCAATTCAAATTGTTGGCTGCCTATTAAGTGATAGGTATCCCTATTCAATGGACAATTTATAGTTATAAAATGAGCACGTTCAATAAGCCGATTGAGCTCGTGTATTGAAGTTTTTGAATTGGAGTTGGTTACCTTCATTCCGAACACCATTGCCAGCTTAGAAACACGCTTTGCCGTCTCTCCGTATCCAACAGTCAGCAGGGTTTTCCCTTTGAGTTCTGTTCCTGTAAACCCCTGATAATTCCAGTTGCCGTTTTTTGCATCCAGGTTAGCCGTCAGCAAATCGTTTGCCAGCAGTATCATTGCGCCTATAGTTTTCTCCGCGACAGCTTCAGTGGAATAGTTTCTCACATTCGCAACCCGGATCCCTTTGTCTTCGGCATATTTCAGATCGATATGGTCTACACCGGTCGACCAGGTTTGAATAAACTTAAGACCGTGACATCTATTAAGAACGCTCTCAGGTAATGGCGTTGACACGTTATTGAGTACGACGGTTGCATCACCAACCCTTTTAAGGATTTCATCAAAATCAGATCGGGATATCGGATCGGTATCTGCGAGATACGATACCCCCATTTTCTCAAGGCGCTTCCGCTGTTGTGGGGTCAACGAAATTTTACCTATAACATGTATTTTTTCCATAACCCTCCGTTCTTACCCATTTAAATAATGACAAGGGGGTCTCTTTACAAGGTAAATTTATTTTCCAGTTCTTCAATGCTATATCTCACAAGTAAAGGATTCACTACCTCTCGGGTTTGGGCTTCAGAGGTCGTCTGAACCACCTCTTTTGAGACATGGCTTCATGAGAGAAATCCCGTCAGACCATAATTTCCAAGATGCCATGACAGATATTGTTCAAAATCATGAACGACCGGGTCCTGAAAACGGAACATAACTATTTGTAAATAAATAAGATTTTAGGTTGAAATAGTCGGATTTTTGAGATAGGGAGAACGCAGGAGATCGTTTTATGGAAACGAAAATATCAATTTTCAAGGGGAAACAGGTTAGGAAGACCATTCATAACAATGAGTGGTGGTTCGTCGTTAATGATGTTGTGGAAGTTCTCACGGACTCAGCCAATGTTGCCGACTACATCAAGAAAATACGCAGTAGAGACGAAGAGTTAGCCAAAGGGTGGGGACAGATTGTCACCCCCCTTTTGATAGAAACATCTGGCGGCAGACAAAAACTCAACTGCGCTAATACAGAAGGAATGTTCCGCATCGTTCAATCTATTCCCTCTCCAAAAGCAGAACCTTTCAAGAGATGGCTTGCTCGTGTTGGATATGAACGGGTCAAAGAAATTGAAGACCCTGAACTTGGCACGAAAAGAACAAGAGCACTCTACAAGGCAAAGGGTTATTCCGATGGCTGGATTGAAAAACGGATGCGTGGTATTGCCATTCGTGAGGAACTTACTGACGAGTGGCAAAAACGTGGAGCGAAGGAAGAAAGAGACTATTCAATTCTAACGGCTGAAATTTCAAGGGCAACATTTGGAATGACGCCATCTGAATATCAAGACTTCAAAGGACTCGACAGACAAAACCTCCGTGACCACATGAATGACTTGGAACTCATTTTCAATATGTTGGGCGAAAGAGCGACGACAGAAATCACTCGCACGGAAGATTCCCAAGGTATGCCGAAACTAAAAAGTGATGCACAGGAAGGTGGACAGATTGCAGGCGATGCAAAGCGCAAACTTGAAAAACGCCTTGGTCGTCCGGTCACATCAAACAAGAACTATCTCAAAGGATCGGAGAACAGAAGATTGCTGAAGAATAGAGGTAAATCATGATCATTAGAACAACATCAGATGTGAAAGATACCGAAAGAGATGTTCATGCAGAGGATGGCAGTTGGGAAAGTAGGAGATTGATTCTAAAAAAAGACGGATTCGGCTTTTCACTTCATGAATCGACTGTACATGCAGGACGCGAGGTTAAAGTTTGGTACAAAAATCACCTGGAAGCTGTTTTTATATTTGAAGGAGTGGGAGAAATTGAAGATGTTGCAAGTGGCAAGGTCCATCCGTTAAAACCAGGTACGTTGTATGCCCTGTACAAGACAGATAAAGCAGTAGTGAGAGCAAAAACAAAAATGGTGATGGTGTCTGTTTTTAATCCGCCGGTGGTTGAAAATGAAACCCATGACGAAGATGGATCGTATCCGCTCACAGATTGATAGATATAGCCCCCGAAGTATACCTTCAAAGAAACGCTACAGGCGCTACGCCGCTACAAGGTATACGAGAACTTTACGAGAACTTTTGGATTTGGGCTTTAGAAGGGTTTGAACCACTCATAAAAAAACTACTCATTAGCTGGATTGCCGCGTCGCCTGCGGCTCCTCGCAATGACACCGCCGAAAATTTAAGAGGACCGCGTATAAGAGATACCTAAAAACAGGAAACCCCCGTCCTAGACTCACTAGAACAGGGGTTCTACCAGTTGGTCGTCCTTCGGATGACATAAGGCCCCGTAAGCTCATCAACCGTCTCCGATGGTCTTTTCGCTAACGGGGCCTAATCACTTGGGGTGGCTGGGTGTATGATTTCCGAACTGCGTGTGCTGAAATGATTCCCATTTATTTTAGTTCTAGTCCGATTACATCCGACATGGCCGTAAATTTATGATAGGTATTGGGAGGAATCGTAATTTTTGCAGGCGCTTTGATTGTCTGTGTTTCTTTTCCGATAATATACTCTGCTTCTCCTTCCATTAAGAACACAGTCTCTTCATGAGAATGACTATGGTCTGAGGCTGTTGACGGGCACCCAAATTAGGCAATTTATGGGCACTTGAAATTAGGCAATTTTGATGACCTGAACTGGTCTCACTTTAAAAGGGGAGACCGAATGAACAGGAAATCAAATATGCAACAAGAACAGATCGTAGCTCTTTTTACAGCCGGCGAAAGCATTGATAAGATCTCAAAAAGACTGGGGATTCACCGGGATACGGTTAGCGCGTATGTCAGAGCGCACGGTTTTGAGATCAAGCGTGGACGGCCAGCCAAAACCGGCAATTTAGCAGTCAAGGTGCCCACCGGCTTTTCGTCAAAACCGGCAATTTCTTTTTCGGGGTGCCCGCCGGGTCAAACCACCAAACCAGTCGACAAAGCGTTATCGCAATCTCTGTGTGAGCCGTATCGTGCATTTATCGAAGAGCGCCTTTCTCGCGGCATGGATGCCTACTATGTTTGGTACGATCTTAAAACAGAGGCTAATTTCACTGCCGGCTATGATTCGGTGAAACGATTCGCTCGCAAGATTCGGCAAAAAGCGCCCGAAGTGTTTGCAGTAATTCCAACAATACCAGGAGCTGAAGGTCAGGTGGATTATGGCCGCGGAGCTCTCACCCGCCATCCTGTAACCGGTAAGCACGTCCGGCCATGGTTATTTTGCTACAAACTGTCGCACTCGCGTAAAACTTTTCGAAAGGTTGTGTGGAAGTCCTCTTCTTTGATATGGGCAAAATTACATGAAGAAGCGTTTCATTTTTTTGGCGGTGTGCCGGCCACGACTGTTTTGGACAATCTCAAAGAGGGCGTCATCAAGCCCGATATCTACGACCCCGAGCTCAACGAATTGTATTCTAAAATGCTTGTGCATTACAATTGCGTAGCGCTGCCGTGCCGCGTGGCTATGCCCCGCCATAAGGGCAAGGTCGAAAGCGAAATCAACTACACCCAAGGGGCACTCAAGGGCAGAAAGTTCGAAACCATTGAGGAACAACAAAAGTTTTTAGACAATTGGGGCGCTCACTGCGCTGACACGCGTATCCACGGCACCACCAAAAGGCAGGTCAATGAGGTCTTTTTTACTGAAGAGAAACCAGCCCTCAAAAAACTCCCTGATGAGTGTTTCAATTTAAATCAAGTCCTCTCACGGCGTGTTCATATCGATGGCCACGTCGTAGTGGATAGTGCCTATTATTCAGCGCCTCACACGCATGTGGGACGGGACGTCATTGTATATGTGGATAATGTCTTTGTTACCATCATCGATCCCAAAACCCATGGAAGATTGGCCAAACACGTAATCTCAAAACCCGGCAGATTCAACACCAACCAAGATCATCTGCCGCTGCAAAAACAAACTAGCAGTTTGCATAGGAATCTTTTATTGCGAGCGGCAGCAGTAGGTCCAAGCACCCAAGCTCTGGCTCAGAAAATACTAACAACAGATCCGTACTGTTCTATTCGCCATATCCAAGGTATTTTATCCTTCGCCAGAAAATATGATCCCAAGGATATCGAGCAGGCCGCAAATCTTTGTTTGGAAAACAAACTCAGCGGTTATCGTGCCGTTAAAAACATACTTGAGCATAAAGCCAAAGCGCCGCAAGAAACAACGGTTACCCTTACCCAAAACCACGAGTGCATTCGCTCCGCCACCGAGTACCACTCACTGTGGAATAAATGCGCCCAAACCTTAAAGGAGAAAACATGTTTATAAAAAACGACCTGGTCAAAACGCTCAAGACCTTAAGGCTTTCTGGCCTTATAGCAGCGCTACCGGCGCGCATTGAACAGGCCAAGATCGACAATCTCGATCCGGCTGACTTTCTTGAAATCATCTTCAACGATGAGCTGGACAAACGCAAAGACCGATTGCTCGAACGCAGAATCAAATCAGCAAGGATCAATTCCAATAAACGGCTCGACAACTTCAACTTTGATTTCAATCCAAAGCTTCCCCGACAAACTCTTTTTGAACTCTCCACCACCCGCTTTGTGCAAAATGCCCGGAATGCTATTTTTATCGGCCCGCCGGGCACCGGCAAATCGCACATGGCTCAGGCGATTGCCCTTTGCGCAGTTCAAGCCGGGCTGAAGGCTTTGTATTATCAATTGCACGAGCTCTTAGAGCTGCTCATTGAAGCCAACGCAACTGGCATTAAAAAAGCTCTCACACAAAAGCTGCTTGCACCCGATTTATTGGTCTTGGATGACTTGGGTATGAAGAAATTACCGCCAGATAGGGCAGAAGAACTTTTAGAAATAATCATGCGGCGCTATGAAAAAAACTCTACTATCATGACATCGAATCGACCGCTGGAAGATTGGCCAAAGCTTATTGGCGATGCCGCCACAACCTCTGCCATACTCGACCGACTCTTGCATCATGCTGTGATGGTGTCCTTTAATGGAAAAAGTTACAGGCTGCATCAAACTTGTGTTGAAAATAAATCTTCGGAGGAGTAAACGACCCTAACCCATGGGCATCAAAATTGCTGGTTTTGAACTGCCCATAAATTGCCTAGTTTCAACTGCCCGTCGACACTGAGGCTGTTGCGCCTTTATTAAGTCGAATATAATACATAGCGTCGCAATCATAAGCGATACAACCTTCATACTGTTCTATGACCGTAACTTTCTCTGACATTTGTAAACCTCCTTTTAATTATCATGTGTCTAATGGATAAATCTATCTTTTAAGATTTTCAACTGATTTAATCAACCCACTCAACATCCTGGCCATTAATTGGAGCTGACTGTAAAATTCCTGATGTTGGGCGTCGGCTATAAGCTTTTTGCGATGAAGAACTTGGATTATGGGGACACACTCAAAAACAGAACCGCGGGCAATCCAGAAGAATTGGCGTTTGTCGGGCTTATGCCAGCGGCCATTGCCTTCGGCAATATTGAGCGAGATTGATAATGAAGCACGGGAGAGCTGGTCGATAAATGTTTTGGAAATATTGCCATGGATGGATTTGCAGAGGTCTTCGACCTATTCGACCCAATTCAAGGCCATTTGATAGACTTCGAGGTTTTTAAATGGAAAACTCATGATTGACCTCTATTTTCCATTTTCCCATGCCATTTTCCAGCAAAAAAGGTCGAGCCAAAGCCAGTCAGAAAATGGATGCATGGAAAACAGAAAATGGAGGAAGCAAAAAAAGGTCTCGCCTTTCGGTTCGACCTTTTTTGCTTGGGGTGCTTTAGCGGATAATTTGCGAATATTTCCAATTTAAAGGAATATCTTCGTCACCTGTTGATGAACCGTTGCGGAATGCGACAGCTTTGGCTATTCCGGCAAGGATGCCACCAAAAATCACTAAAAGAATTCTTTCATTATGAGGCTCCGGACTTGCAAACTGGTAATTCGGCAAGACGCTCACAATGATAACAACCGAGATAACAACGAGCGCTGTTCTAAACGCAAAACGAAAACCGATTCTTCTGAAAGCGAAAATGAGCAGGAGAGATTGAAAAGAAAAATACATCCAAATAAACAATTTTGGATTGTTAAAATAATAAGAAGTAGCGATTGAAATACCCTCTTGTCCCAGTCATAATAACCTGCGAGGGGTAAATAAAATACTTAATGGCTACGGCGTAAAGCCCGCCTACAAAAATACTCAAAAAACACTCCCCGATATTGCCTATAAATATACGTAGTAATTTATCCATAATGGTTATGTACGCTATTTCGTTTCTTTTTTAAAGAGCTATTATAATAGAAAACAGAATACACCGCTTCCGGCAGAGTTGGGCAATAAGTGGGAAATCTGCGGCCCTATGATGCTGGACGGTAAAGGCGGGACGGAAAAAAATTTACTGCTGCTATAAGAGCATGAACAAGGCGTAGCAATCACCATGGAACAAGAAACAATGTAGCGAATTCTCAGAAACTCCCTATCGCCAAATCACATCAGATCTTCTTCTGGAGGTTCGAAAGCGACGGCGAGCCGGTCTTCAACGGCATCAAAACGAATCTTACCCTTTATGATGAAAAGTTTTACAAGTGAAGGAATCGGCAGCGTGGTCCCGATTGAAAGAAAAACAATTGCGTTGAAGAAAACCGGTCCGATCATCTGTAGCTGCAGGGCGACCGCAGCCGCAGCCAGAGTGGCTGTCAACTGAGGAACCGTCATTAGCCCGGCGCAAAGACCTTTTTTATTGTTGAATCCCGCCAGTCTCATCCCCAGCCATCCTGAGAAAATTTTGCTGAAAATGAGTGCAAAAAGTGTAATACCTACAATGGCGATATTCTCCCATGCCGCAAAAACTATACGAAGATCGGTCTTCATGCCTATTGTCAGGAAAAGAAACGGAATAATAAAACCATACCCGATTCCTTCGATCTTTTTATGCAAAATATGTTCTCCGTCATGAAATGCCTTTGCTCGAACGATTGCCATGCCGGCAATAAAGGCGCCTACGATCAAACTGACACCTATGAGTTCACCGATAAATATGACTACCAGTACGCCGGCAAGAAAGAACGTGATCCTTGCGTCGTCGTTTGGGTGTAGTTTTGTAAACATCCGGCGTGCAACAAGGGGCACAAACCACACGGACAGCACAATGTAGACCATTATCACCAGTACAAAAATTATCGGAAACCATGGACCGAGAAATTGTGCGTTGATGTGGTCAAATATGGAGATGCTTCCCGTAACCCGCCCGGGGATTTCGTGCCTCTTGAATTGTATGCAGATTGCCAGCAGGATCAGACTGGCGATATCCGTGATAACCGTCGATGCAAGAACAGCGACGCCAAAGCGGGTGCGTACCGCCTTTAGTTCTCTTAGAACCGGAAACACGATACCAACCGAATGAGAGGCAAATAGCGATGCGTATACCCATTTGCCGATGGTATCACTCGGATCGAAGATCGTATAAACCGCATATCCGGCCGCAGCCGGAATTGCGAATGTAAGAATGCTCAGCCATTTCACTGCGCGTCTTTCAGACGAAAGTATCTGGAGATTCACTTCCATGCCGGCAAGAGCCATCAGAAAGACGAGACCTAAGAGGCCCATCGCATCAATGACGACATATATCTGTTCCGTCGGATAGCCGCGACCGAGAAAATGGTTCAGGGTTCTGATGAGATCGAGGGCATTGGGGCCTATTACGATACCGACAAGCATCATGGCCACTACCGACGGTATATGAAACCGCTTGAGAATCTGCGGGATGGTCGCAATAAGAACCATCAGCAGCAAAAATATCACTAAAAACGTCAAGCCAGCCATTTAAAGACTTCCTTTTATCTCATTTTCTCCAACTGTTTCCGGACAGCTGAAATAACCCTGTTCATTTTTATGAACCGGAAAAGCCCGATCAGCGTAATCAAAAGGCTTCCGGGAATGCAGGCAAACCCCATAGCGAAAAACCAACCTTTACTTGCGAAATGAATAATCGTCAGTCCGGCAATCATCATGGCCGCCGCCACCCGCAAATATGCCAGAAGTGTCCGTTCATTTGCCAGCAGAGTTCTATCGATCGCCAGTTCGTCTCTTAGAATTAACTCCGATTGCTCAAATCGTTTGTAATGATTTTTTGTCATTCCATCATTCTCCTAATATAAGCGGTAATAACAAGTGATCTATCATACAAGTTTTTAACAGACAATCATAAATTCCTTTTATTATCCTAACTTAGCGTGATGGTTTTCGTTTACCCCAGCAACCCATCTCTCATCATCTTCCCCCAAGAGTTCTCCATCTCTGTCCGTAATGATAGGGGTATAGGTCGTTCCCAAGGTACTCCGGAATCCCAAGGAAGGACCCAACCTATACTCTATATCCCTATGGAAAGGAGGTGAAGAAAATGAAAGAGACTCATTGCGGATTTACGATGAGCCAGATACTCAAGAAATTTCCTGAATGGAAGATCGAGAAATTTCACTATCTGGTCGATGGAATCTGGGCAAGGATCACGGACGCAGAAGGAGAAAGTTACAACATCACCATTAGGCCTCACGTTGATGTGGAACAGTTACTAGCCCATAGGCAGACAAGCTCTTAGTTGATCGTGAGTTCATCCTGTCGACCGTCGACAAAAAGAAACACTTCTTCTATTCATCACTCGCATGCTGATTTATGTATTTCAGCAAAAGAGGATTCATCTTCACAGTTCCTCTTTTTTCAAAAGTTAAATTACCCCCCGCAGAGCGGGGGGCTTAAAAACCGTGAACCGCTCAAAGCGGTTAAACTGCTGGAGCCCCCTGAAGGGGGCGACTACCGAAACAGTCCGAGCTGATCTATGCGCTTATCTGATTCCTCTTGCCGCTTGATGTAGTCGCGCATCTTCATCTCATCTCGCCCTACCGTCGAAACGTAATAACCCTTCGCCCAAAAACTTTCTCCAACAAAATTCCTTTTCCTCCCAAAGTATCGCGCCACAAAGATCGCGCTCTTCCCCTTGATGTACCCTACAACCTGCGCCACAGAGTATTTCGGCGGAATCGAGATCATCATGTGGACATGGTCAATACAAAGATGCCCTTCCTCGATCTCACTTTCCTTCTGCTTTGCCAGCTCCCGAAGGACCGAACCCAACTCCGTCTTCAGCCTGCCATACAATACCTTTTTTCGGCACTTCGGGATGAATACCACGTGATACTTGCACTCCCATTTCGTGTGCTGTAAAGATTCCACACCGTGCATCACAGCCTCCTCTCCGTTGAACTTTGAGCGGTTCTCGGTTTGGAGGCTTTTTTCTATCTACTCCCGCAAATGTCAAACTCTGTGGGTCCCCACGCAAAGCGTGGGGATTTCCGGGTTATTAATCCCAATCTGAAGAATGTCTTTGATTAAGTCAGTTATGATCTTAAAACAACGGCATGAATCACTTTTCATTTCACTAAAATCACCAGACCAGAGATGGAAGTATTTTATTCTAATATTTTTGAGATTCATAAATTCATTCTTCTGGGCCTCTGATAGAAGCTTAAATCCCTCTAAAATCTTGATTCTTCTTTCTTGTCCTAGTTTTTCAAATTTACTGCTCAGGACAGACGCTTCAAACTTATCATCAGTGGGATTACCGTTATACTTAATCGAAGTCATATTCCAAGCGAGGATAGCTAACATTTCTCCAACATGAGCGCATAGTTCAATAGTAGCTAAATATTCTCCTAAACAATAACAACGCTTCGCCGATTTTAAAGGTTCAAATAGGCGATTTAATAATTTTTCATCATGGGGAACAACTGGTTGATACATTTCAGGCGGTGACAATTCAACATAACGCTCGACATAGTCTCTTGGTAAGTTTTTAGTTGGAACACCAAAAAATGAATCAAGCATAGAACGATTAAGTTCATGCGGTTGACCATCCCCACTGAAAATGCCCTCAATATCTTCGGGTTTCATACTAAAACCAAAATAGTTTAACTGGATGTTAACTGTTCCCATAACTTAAACCCTCCCACTGTCAAGAAATGGCAGCTCGAAGTTAAATAGGCAACAGAAACTTCGAATCAGCATAAAGCTGGTCTGTCGACCGTCGACAAGTCAGTCAGACTTCTTCATGTACCGACCCCATAGACCCCCAAGACTTACCTTCCAAAAAACGCTACAGGCGCTACACCGCTACAAAGGGTTCGAGAACTCTTGGGTTTGGGCTTCAGAAGGATCTGAACCAGCTCTTTTGAGACATGGCTTCATGAGAGAAATCCCGTCAGAACGTAATTTCCAAGATGGCATGACAGAGAATTTAAGGGGGACGCGCATCAAAGATGCCTAAAAACTGGAAACCCCCGCCAGAATTGAATTCTAGCGAGGGTTCTACCAGTTGTCACTTGGGGTGGATGGCTGGATGATTTTCGAACTGCGTGTGCTGAAATAGCCATGGCGGCATAAATAACCGCACCTTCTCTCTTATGCCGCTCAATTACTGGTCAATATAGCGTGTTGAAAAATCGAGTCTATCGTCTTTGAAACGAAAAGACTGCCATATGCCAAACGCTTGGAAGAACCTATCCATAATTATCTTGGCTATCTTTTCAGGTGGCTCAGAAATATCAATGGCTTGTTGTGGCAGTTCCAGAATTTTCTCACCAAATTTGCTGAATGACATCATATTGAGAGGGAGATGATAGTCCTCGCAATTGACCATCAATAGATTGAACAAGAAAGGATGATATAAGCCAGATGCCTGATAAATGCTTTGAGCCAGATAGATAAAACTTAAAACAAATTCCGATAATGGCAAATCATATAAGACGGTTTTTTCCTCCTGAGTATGGTCTTTTCTTTTTCGTGTAAAAAAATCATCACAAGGTGAATATGTCTCGATGTGACCAGTCCGAAATAATTCCGCCCTCCTATAATCATCACAGACTAGACCATATAGACTTGGTTTTGTGTGTATCCGGTCGCCTCGCGCAATCCAGCCTCCTCTATCTCTGTCCTTATACTGGGTGAGGTAGGCATTGTTCTGGTTGAAGCATTCCTGAATATGAGCATTTTGAACATCAACGTTTTGCTCAACAAGATATTGAGGCGTTGCAAATAGAATGAGCATACTATTATCACCAGCTCGCTGTAAGGCCACCTCTTTACGCTTGTTCAGAAATAATTCGACTTGAGCTATTTCATGTGAACTTTTTACAGACGCATCTTTGATTTCATCAATCGGCATTTCGAGGACACGGCGGCCATATCTCTTGTAAAAGGCCGTTTTGTTTTGTCTCTTCACCATGTGCGGGGCACGAAGGCTTTTCGGCA
>Ga0351857_1006_pt1 | contig 49743 bp, 44 predicted proteins | sample BONcelHFGM3001D9_FD_206801 | JGI IMG/M metagenome (GOLD analysis project Ga0351857, IMG submission 206801) | Enriched cells from coal bed in the Powder River Basin, Montana, United States - BONCAT cells FGM rep2 HSBNCT.FGM.300.1.D9 ... | reverse complement strand
ATGTAGCCGATGAAAGCGGGGATGTTTACGCCGCTGCACCCGAAGTTCACGGTCACCGGCTCAAGGATTTCTTTGGGGTCCTTGCGGCAGGGCGCACCGGACCGGAATGCTATGTCCGCGTCCCCGGTCGCGTCAATCACACGCTTTGCAAGGATCGCCATCCTGCCGGACTTGCTCTCGGTTATGACGCCCTTGATCGTGTTGCCGTCCATGATCGGATCTGTTGTTGCGCAATGCAGCACGGGCGCCACGCCGGCTTCCGCAACCAGCAGGTCTGCAATGTGTTTGAAAATTTCCGTGTCGAGTATTTCGTAATGAAACACGCGCATGCTTGCCTTCATGCTGCTTGCACGTTGTTCAAATTCCCGGCCGATGCCGCCGGCGTCCACAACCTTGTCATTGGACCTGTACCATGAGAGAGTGCCGATCATGCACTGGGTAATCACTCCTCCGAAACATCCGTATCTCTCAACAAGCATGGTGTCCACGCCCTGCCTGGCCGCAGCCAGCGCCGCGGAAAGCCCGCCGGGGCCGCCGCCGATAACCAGGACATCGGTTTCCGTCAGGACCGGGGTTTTCCGTGATGGCTCATCAATGTGTTTCATCGGTATGTATTCTCCCATGATCTGTATTGTTCAAATTACCGACTTCAGCGCTCCCGTCAGCCGTTCGATATTTTTGAGCCGGGCCGTATGTCCCATGACACCGATGCGCCAGATTTTGCCTGCCAGAGGACCGAGCCCCGCGCCGATCTCAATGTTGTGTTCCGCCAGAAGCGTTTTTCTCACTTTCAATTCATCCACGCCTTCCGGCACCTTGACGGCATTAAGCATGGGCAGGCGCGACTCGGGCGCCACCAGCATGTCCAGGCCCATTTGGCCGAGGGCTGCAACCAGCGCCTCGTGCGCCGCTATGTGGCGCTGGAATACATTGTCCAGCCCCTCGTCCACAATCAGCTTCGCGGCCTGGTACAGGCCGTAGAGCATGTTGACCGGGGCCGTGTGATGGTATGCCCGGGATTCGCCTTCCCAGTAGTTGACAATCATGGTCAGGTCCAGGTACCAGTTGGGAACCTTGCTTTTCCGTGACATGATTTTGTCCACGGCCCGGGCTGAAAATGTTACCGGGGACAGGCCCGGCGGGCAGGACAGGCATTTCTGCGTGCCGCTGTACAGCGCGTCAATATTCCAGGCATCCGCCGCAACCGGCATTCCGCCCAGGCTGGTGACTGTGTCGACAAGGTAAAGGGCCTGTGTTTGTTTGAGCAACGCCCCGATTTCCGCCACGGGGTTGCACACACCCGTCGATGTCTCGGCATGCACGACTGCGACGATGGAGTAATCCTTTTTGCCGAGTTGCTGAATCACATCATCCACAATGACCGGGGCGCCCCATTCAAATTCCAGGACATCCACATGTGCGCCCAGCCTGGCTGCCACATCCGCCATCCTCATGCCGAAGACGCCGTTCTTCAGAACCAGTACATCATCGCCGGGTTCCACAAGATTCACGAAGCACGTTTCCATGCCCGCAGAACCTGTTCCGGACATGGGGATGGTCAGCCTGTTCTTTGTCTGCATTAATTCCTGGAGCAGGCCTTTGATTTCGTCCATGATGCCGATGAACTTCGGGTCAAGATGTCCGATGCACGGCCTTGAAAGAGCAGTGTAAACTTCCGGGGGCACGCACGACGGGCCGGGGCCCATTAAAAGGACTTCATTGATGGAATCAAGCGTGTTGCTCATTGCACATCTCCTTTGCTGTCGATCATTTTCTTTACGTAGGACGCGCATATCGCGGCATGCTCGCGCGCGAGCTTTCTGGCTTTGTCCGCATCGCCCTTGATGATCGCCTTCAGAACAGGGCGGTGCCTTTCCATGGCTTGCGCCCGGTCTGTAATGCTCCTGGCGTACTGTACGAGGAATGCTTTTATCTGTCTGTGCAGCGCCTGGTACATGGCGAAGAAAAACTGGTTGTCCGCAATCTCCACCAGGGCCAGGTGAAAGGCGTAATCGCGTTCCGCGAAGATTTCCGGGTTGTCGAGGATGTCGCCGCGGCAATCAAGAATGTCCTGCAAGCGCCTGATATCATCTTCGGTATGGCTTTCAGCAACCTTGGCCGCGATTTCGGACTCGATGACATTGCGGGCCTCAATGAGATCGTTCATGCGCTTGAGGTCACACTCGGGAAACATGGGCATCAGCACATTGCCCAGGGCGGAAACGCTTATTTTTTTCTCCACAAAAGCGCCTTTGCCGTGGTGAACGTGAATGATTCCCAGTGCCGACAGCCTGGCCAGTGCTTCCCTGAGGGTCAAGCGGCTGACCCCGTAATCATGCAGAAGTACCTGTTCGCTGGGCAGTTGTTCGCCCGGTCCGAATTCCCCATCCCCGATTCTCTGTTTCAAACTTTCCACAATGGCTTCTGTTGCTGTGACTTTTTTTATGGGTTTCATAGAATCATCCTGTAACGAGTATGTGGCCTTGATATGAGGCTACTTATACTACTCATCAGATGTGTTGTCAATCCTGTTTTTCCTCAAGGACAGGTATCGCGACTTACGGCTCGCTCCGCATGAGTGCATTGATACAGAATGATCTGCTGGTTGGGCGCATCGGTTCATTCGCCAGTCCCGAAACGGCCCCGTGAGTACCAGTTGGAATTCACAGCCGTGTTTTTCATGGAGATAGGTGGTGCAGACTTGGATAAATGGTTCAATTCCCCGGAGCGGGAATATTTTGAGCGTATCGCCATGCTTGGATCGTTATACTAATGATATTGATTAAGAAAGAGAGTGAGAACCGCTTCCGCGGGTTCTACTCCCCGAGGTCGTTGCATCGCATGGGTTGCCAGATTCTTAAAATCAACAATCAGTATCCCCAGAAACGTTTGGTGGATATGGTGGTGGACACCCTGCGCAGCGGCGGGCTCATCGCGTATCCCACGGACACCACGTACGGGATCGGCGCCGACCTGTTCAATAAAAAAGCCGTGGACAAAATTTACCGCCTCAAGCCGCATAAGAAAAATAAGATGCTGGCTTTTATTTGCGCGGATCTCAAGGACATCAGCCGGTATGCGTTCGTATCGGACGAAGCCTACCGCGCCATGAAAAAGCATCTGCCCGGACCCTACACCTTTGTTCTGCCAGCCACGCGCGAGGTGCCAAAACTGGTGATGACCAATCGCAAAACCGTGGGCATCCGCGTGCCGGACAATGTGATCGCCCAGGCCATTGTTAAGGAACTGGGCAACCCCATCATCACCACCAGCACCACGCGCCGTGAAAATGATATTTTCGATGATCCCCTGGAAATTCGCGACATCCTGGGCCACGCCCTGGATTTCGTGATCGATGGCGGCCTCCTGCCCGTGGAGCCGTCCACGGTTATCGACCTGTCCAACGTGGAACCCGAAGTCATCCGGCAGGGCAAGGGCGACGTAGCGCCGTTTGTGTGATGCGCGGGCATGGTTTTCTATTCGCTGAAAAATGAATACAGGGTTTTATTCCGTTTGCCTGGCCGTGAGCCAGCGCGTGCCGCGGAACACGAGGGTCAGGTCCCCTTCGTGGTACGAGTAGATGCGGAACGAGCAGCCTTCGAGATCGCACGCCTGGGTCACGAGGTCGGCGTCGCCGTCCGTATCCATGTCTATCACATCCACGGGGTTTTCCCACCCGTACGTGAGCAGGTCGTCCCCGTCGGTGAAGGACCATGTGATGGGTTTGAGGCTTTTGTCCTGGTGCCCGGCCACCATGAAGAACGCGTAGCGCACGCACTCGATGCGGTTGTATACGTCCGTGCATTCGGGGATGGAGCGCGGCACAACCAGGGAGCCGGCCACGAGTATGGGCGTGCCCGATGCGGGTTGCACAATGGCGAATTCCGCGGGCTGCGCGCGCGCAGCATCGTCTTCGCTTACCCCGTGTTTGCGCAGGCCCACCTGGCCCACGCGCACGTATTCCTGGTGGTAGGAATTGATGGCGCCTGATGAAATTTGCGCACGGAATGTGCGGGTGGATTCCGCGGCGTCCCCGGAAACGGCCAGCAGTGTGCTTACGTCGCCGAGGTTCTCATTCAGCGACGCCTGGGCCATGGCGGCCAGGGGCAGGTCGCAGCACGGATAGATTCCGGTTTGCGTGATTGTGGCAGCACCCACGGTTTTGCCGCGGTACATCAGCGGTATGGACGCACCATCCGCAATAAGATCGGTTTGTTCGCGGGGGATGTCGTAATAAGAGCCTTCATAGTAAATGGCTGCGGCAATGATTTTGCCGGAGATGCCGGGCGCCTGAGCCTCGGGCTGCAAGTCGAGCGGAATTGGAGTCACCGAATCTGAGGCCGCGGCCGCGGGGCCCTCGGCGGTCGGGTCGGCTGAAAGAACCGGCGTGTCCGTGGCGGCTTCCTGCACCGCGAAAGCGGTTGATGCGGGCTGGTCCAGGCGCACCACAGAGATCATGCGGCCGCGGGCGTTTGCGCTGGACAGGAACGCGGCGGCCATGAGCAGTGCGGCCAGGGTTATGCGTACAGGTCGTTTGTGGTCAGGCATCTTGGAGTTCCAGTTTGTCGCTGCGGATGAGCATGATGTCGCCGATGCGCGTGCCGGTGCGGCGTCCCACAAGCCGGCATTTTGTGGTGAAAAGGAAGAACAGGTTTCCGCGGTCCTGTTCGCACAGGGACTCGAAATTGGCTTGTCCCTTTGAAATGATGATATCAACGGAATTGAAAAGATCAAGAAAATCAGTGTCCATTCGTTCTATGGGTATGCCCGGATTGGGCAAGCCTGTGTCGATAATTTCCGCGAGTTCGTGCAGGCCGGCTTCGCGCGCGTCCTGGGGCGTGGCGTCGTTGAGAATGGGCGCGCCCCGCACATTCACAATGAGCCGTTTGTCCTGTAATTGTTCCAGAAGCAGCTTGTCGAACACGATTTCGCCGGTGTTGTCGGCCAGCACCAGAACTGTGCGCGCAGCCTTGAGCTGTTCGAAAAACTCGCGGCGGTGGTCGATAGCAAACGGCATGTCGAGGATTTTTTCCACGGTCTCGTCCAGGTCCAGAAATGCCTGGGATCCGAAGTCAATGACATTGCCGGCGATGGCCATGCGCGCGGCCGCGTCCAGGGGGTCCGCGGCGGCCTGCACGCGGCGACGGGCGTCGGGCAGCATTTCCTGGGCGCGCCGGTTGAATTCGGTTTTGACTCTTGCGTAGGGGTCCGCACAGTGCGTGGCTTGTCGGATGATGCGGTGCACTTGTTCGGCGGCGTCGTGGGACAACATGTGCGGGCCCAGGGTCTGCACATACGCGGCCACATCCGCCATGGTGCGCCACCACAGGGTCTCGTCGCCGGTGGCGAAACGCGCGGCCTGCAGGGCCTGGCGGAAGTAGCACGGTATGCAGTCGACATGGATTTTCACGCAAGGATCCCCCGGCACGGTTTTAATACCTTATATTATGGATCGCGCCACGCCGCGTCCATGAAACGGTTCCGCCTTGCGTTCCGAATTGGTATAATCAGCGGGAACGGGGAGGTGCGCGCCATGGTCAGGACTGAAACCATTGGAATTGAAACCCGCGGCAACGGGCATATGGTGGACGTCACGGATCGCGTGGCCGGGTTCGTGAGCGCATGCGGGCTCACACACGGCGCGGCCACAGTGTTTGTGCCGGGCGCCACGGGCGCCGTCACCACCATCGAATACGAGAGCAGACTGGAGCAGGATTTCGCCCGGCTCATGCAAGAGTTGGCCCCGCAGCAGCGCGAATATGCGCATAACGCGCGCTGGCGCGACGGCAACGGCCACAGCCACGTGCGCGCGTCCCTGCTGGGTCCGTCTCTCACAGTGCCCGTACAGAATGGCCGGCTCCTTTTAGGAACCTGGCAACAGATCATCGTCCTGGACTTCGACGTGCTTGCGCGCACGCGAAAAATTGTGTTCCAGGCCATTGGAGAGTAAAAGATAGTGGATATCGTACAATATTCCGTGCCCGAGGTCAGCATTGTGGGCAGGCCCAACGTGGGCAAATCAACCCTGTTTAACCGCATCGTGGGACGGCGCATGGCTATCGTGGATGACCGCCCCGGCGTGACCCGCGACAGCCTGGCGGCCGAGTGCCGCATCCAGGGCAAACGCTGCCACATAGTGGATACAGGCGGCCTGTCCAGCATAAACCGCAAGAGTGAAATCGAGGAAGGCGTGGACCGTCAGATTCTGGCCAGCATGAAGCGGTCGGCCCTGTGCCTGTTCGTGGTGGACCTTCAGGCGGGCGTTGTGCCCGAGGACCGGCATGTGGCCGAAACCCTGCGGCGTATCGGCGTGGAAGTGCTGCTGATCGGCAATAAGGCGGACGGCCCCAATCATGACGACATGGGCTCGGAATTTTACGAACTCGCGTTCGGCGCGCCCTTTCCCGTGTCCGCGCTGCACGGGCGCAACATTCTGGATTTGCTCGAAGCCGTGGGAGCGCGCATGCCCGAAGCCGCCGATACGTCCGAAGAAGAAAGCATCCGCGTGGCCATCGTGGGCCGGCCCAATGTGGGCAAGTCATCCATCACCAACGCCGTGCTCGGCCAAGAGCGCTGCATCGTCAGTTCCGTGCCCGGCACCACGCGCGACAGCATTGCCTGCGATTTTTCCTGGGACGGCATTCCCTTCACCATCATCGACACCGCGGGCCAGCGCCGCCGCAGGAGCAAGGCCGACGACATCGAATATTACAGCATCGCGCGCGCGCGTTCGGCCATCAAGCGCAGCAACGTATGCGTGCTCGTGATCGACGCCGAAATGGGTCTCACCGAGGGCGACAAGCGCATCGCCAGCGCCATCCAGGAGTTCGATCGCGGGTTCCTCATCGCCGTTAATAAAATGGATCTCATCAAAGATCCCAGCACCGAAAATTTCATCAAAAATCTGCTTGTCGACGCGCCGTTCCTGCGCAACACCCCCCTCTTGTTCGTGTCCGCCATGCTTCGCGAGGGCATGGAAATGATCCTCAAAAACGCCGTGGATATCCATGACCGCATGTTCACTCTTCTGCCCATAGACCTGCTTTCAAACCTCATCTATGACATCCGCGCCATGTTTTCTCCGCGCTCCCAGGGCCGCATGATCGGCGAAATCAAGGGCGTGATTCACGACAAGGTGGATCCCCCGCGCATCGTGCTCCAGGTCAATGACTCGGACCTGTTTCCGCCTGACTACATGCGCCTTATCGAAAACCGCATCCGGGTCGCCTTTAACCTGGCCGGCGTGCCCATTCAACTGGAAGCAATCGGAAAACCCAAAGACAAGAATAAAAAGGGTAAAAAGTAGGACATTGTTTAATGGCGGAGATCCGGAGCTGGAATCCCGAAGTATTTTTCCATGGATTCTTTTTCCTGTCCATAATAGATCAAAACCGCATGCCTGCTGATGGAGCCGCGGCAATTCAGAAAAACGGTGCTGTGAAAATTCAATTCTCGTGGATATTATTCTGTAATGATTTCCTGAGGCAACCACATCCCGGGCTTTATGGGGAGATTGTCCGGGGAACGGTTTGGGGAGTTTTACGATAAACCCTTTTTGAAAGGGTCTCTTGATTCGGCGAAGACGTTTTAATACCGTGAGCGGCAATAAATATGTCGAATATAATCCATTGCATACTCGTGTTCTTTACAGCACTGGCGGCCACGTTTTTAATGACGCCGCCGGTGGTGCGGTTCGCATTGCGCCACGGCATTGTGGACAAACCCGGGGAGCGGCGCGTGAACGTACGCATCGTGGCCCGGTTCGGCGGCCCCGCCATGTTCTTCGGGTTTGTGGCCGCGTGCTTCGTGGCATGGCCTTATGTGGACGGCATGCTGTGGATCCTGCTCGGCGCATCCATCATCGTGGCCACGGGCGTGATCGATGATGTCCGCACCCTGTCCGCCGGAGTCAAGCTTGTGGGGCAGGTTGGCGCGGCTGTGCTTATGTTCGCCACCGGCAGCCGCCTGGAATTTATCACCAATCCGCTTGGCGGATATTTCTATTTTCCGCTCTGGCTGTCATTCCTTTTCACTGTGTTCTGGATCGTAGGCGTCACCAACACCCTGAATCTTATCGACGGCCTGGACGGCCTGGCTGCGGGCATCACATGCATCGCCTCGCTCACGTTTCTGCTCGTATCAGTGCAAAAGGGCCAGATCGAGAGCGCGCTCCTGGCCGCGCTCATGGCTGGCGTCACCGCCGGGTTCCTGCGCTGGAATTTTTATCCGGCAAAAACTTTTATGGGCGATTCTGGCGCGCTGTTCCTGGGGTTCATGGTGTCGGTCATTGCGCTTAAAGGTGCGTTCAAAAGCACCACTGTGCTGAGTTTTCTTGTTCCGGTGCTGGCCCTGGGCGTGCCCATTTTCGATACCTCGTTCGCCATTGTGCGGCGCGTCAAAGCGCGCCAGCCCGTGATGACCGCCCCGGACAAAGGGCACCTGCACCACCGGCTGCTGGCCGCGGGTTGGCGCCACCGCGACGCCGTGCTCCTGATGTATATCATCACCCTGGCGCTCAGCGTGGCCGCCCTGCTCATTATCCGCGCCTGGTGGCTGGCCCTGTACCTGGTCGCCGGCATCATTGTTCTTACCGGCCTTCTCATTGCTTTGGGCAAGATTAAACCTTCGAAAGGCAAATCGCATGGATAAGATCAAAGTTTGCAGCGTGTTCGGCACGCGCCCGGAAGCCATTAAAATGGCCCCTGTGGTCTTGGAACTGCAACGCCGCACTCAGGAATTCGAGCATGTGCTCGTGGTCACGGGCCAGCACCGCACCATGCTGGACCAGATGCTCACCCTGTTTGAACTCAAACCCGATCACGACCTGGATATCATGCAGGCGCGCCAGACCCTTACCCATGTCACTACCAATACCCTCATCCGCATTGAAGACGTGTATAAGCACGAAAAGCCCGACATCGTGCTCGTGCACGGCGACACCAGCACATCCTTCGTGAGCGGGCTCGCGGCATACTACCAGCAGATCCCCGTGGCGCACGTGGAAGCCGGTTTGCGCACCGGAGACAAGTACAACCCGTTTCCCGAAGAAATGAACCGCAAGCTCATCGACGGCCTCGCCGATCTTTTGTTCGCACCCACGCGCGCGGCCGCGGACTCGCTTATTGCGGAAAACGCCGATGCCAACGCCATTTACATCACCGGCAACACTGTAATTGACGCGCTCCTGGCTGTGGCCGGCCGGCCCGAACCACCGGACCTGCTGCCGGACCTGCCCCCGGATGCGCGCATTATCCTGGTCGAGGCGCACCGCCGCGAAAATTTGGGCCAGCCCATGGAACAGATCTGCCATGCCCTGCTGGACCTGGCCCAGCGGCCCGACGTGCATATCGTGTTCCCCGTGCATTTGAACCCGGCCGTTCGCGACACGGTCATGCCCATGCTCCAGGGCCACGAGCGCATCTCTCTTCTCGAACCCTGCGATTATCTTCCCTTTGTTTTTCTCATGAAAAAAGCCACGCTCATCCTCACGGATTCCGGCGGCATCCAGGAAGAGGGCCCGTCCCTCAAATCCCCGGTGCTGGTGCTGCGCAAGGCCACGGAGCGGCCCGAGGCCATCGAGGCCAGAACTGCGCTCCTTGTGGGCCCGGACCGCCACGCCATCGTGAGCAACGCCACGCGGCTTTTGGACGATCCATCGGCCTACGCGGAAATGACCGGCGCCATGAACCCCTACGGCGACGGCCGCGCCGCCATGCGCATCGCCGATGCCTTGCTCCACTTCTTCGGCAGGCAAGCCTCGCGTCCCGTGGATTATTCACCTGGCTCTTGATTGTACTTGTTGTGGTATTACACGGCGTTTATTGAAATCGATTCCGACTACATTTTCCCCGCTTGCAGCGGGGTGTTTTATTGCCGTAAACGCCTGCGACTTTTCATTCATGCATTACGATAATCCGGATTCAAGGCGTTATTCCCCGGCAAAGCCGGCTTCCGTAACGCTCTTTTCTTTTATAAACGTGAGTCCGTTCCAGCGGTACATATCCGTAATTAATAATGTGGGGCAGCACAGGGCATCGTCTTCGGCCCATTCCGCATAAGACACATGCAGCAGGCTGTTCTGGATTGCGGCGTTGTCTCCGGCCACGGAAAAGACTTCCCATTCCTTGCCGTCGTGGAAATCGAACACGTGTACTGAGCCGGATACAAGATTGCCGCCGCCCCAGTTGCCGGACAGCACGATCACAGCCTGTTCGCGCCCGTTGTCCATCAGATTTCCATAAATGGCTTTGTCCACCTGCGCCACGGCTGTTTCATCGGCGTCTTCGGCCCACTTCCCATCCTGAAACGGATAGCTGTCTCCGTCCACAGTGTATGTGTGGTTCTTGAAGTCTATGATGCGGATTCCCGCGCCCAGGGCAGGAGCGCCGTCAACCACCAGGGGTTTCTGCTTCAGGGTTTGGCGCAGATCCTGATTCGGGTGTGATTTGCCCGCGCGGCACGATGACCAGAGCATGGCTCCGGCGATTAATATGAGTAACAAAGAACAAAAGCGGAAATGCCTGGTGCGCATGGACGCAACCTCCTGAAACCTGTCTCTGTAATCAGTATCCCCCCCCCGGAGAGTTTTGTTCGGGGCATTTTTAAAAAGTTTATAAGTATATAGTGTTGTGAAGAGATCAATTCGTCGAAGAGAGGCTAAAGTGTGCGGCTTTGGCGGCTGCGCCGCTCGGGCGCGCGGCAGCCGCCGTGGATTTTGTACAACGCTATGGCTGATGCGCACATAGCGGGTTAAGCAGGAAAGAAGCACTTCTTGTGAGGGTGTGAAGTGGAAATCAAGCTTCAGCGATTCGCCGCCCCTCACTCGGATTTCTCAGGGCTTTTTCCGCGATTGGTGTCTGGTCCCTTGGCTTTGCGATGCTGCGGCCCATGACTGATGTGAGAAACCGTGGCTGCCCCCACCGTGGACTTCACAACCTGCCGCACCATGGTGCGCCGCCCCGGTCCAGAGGGAGTCCTGGCCCAGACCAACCACTACCTCGACATGACAGACGCCAACCTGCCCTCAGGCACATACTGGACCGTCAAAGGCATAATACGCCACCTCCTCGCACAAGCGCTACGAGGCCGCGGACCGGCTCATCAAGCAGGCTGCGGGCAGCGTGACCATAGAAACCATCCAGGGCCTCCTCAGCGACCACAGCGGCGACGACCCCGCGGGCAGGCGACTACACCATCTGCTGCCACGGCCACAGCGGCAGCACCCTGTCCGGCATGGTCTTCGACATCGCCGAGCGCACCATGTGGTTCGCCGAAGGCAACCCCAGCCAGGCCCAGTGGAATCCCATATCGTTGTTTGCGGAAGATGCAAAATCGCAAGCCGCAGCCGGAACCGCAGGGGCGTAAAAACAAGAGCATAAATCTGAACTAATGAAATCATAGTCAGCACAATAAAGCGGGTCGTTCTTGCACCCACAGCTGATTTTATTGGGGTTTGTTTTACCGGGGGGTTCAGGCGTCTATGAAATTTCGTGCGCTCTTGCGCGCGTATTCTTCGATGTCGTGGCGCAGGGTTTCGAATTGTTTCAGGAATTCGAGGGCCTGGGGCGTGAGGGATGATGCGCCCCCGCCGCGGCCGCCCACTTTGGAGTCCACGAACGCGAATCCCGCGCTCTGCTCCAGTTTCTTGATATGGCCCCAGGCGTGGCGGTAGGAGATGCCAAGCTGCGTGGACGCTTCGCGCAGGGATCCGGTTTCGCCAATGGCTTTGAGCAGTTCGTACCGGCCCCGGCCCATGACGTTGTGCCCGTCTTTTTCCAGCCATATTTTTACTTTAAGCTGCATGCTGCGCCTCTTTTCCGCGAATCATACGGATCGTGTATGATTTTACTCCCAAAACAAGTTTGCCGCAATGCGGGGCCTCTTGCGCGCTGCATGCCGCGCATGGTTATAATATGATCCTTAAATAGATTACTGTGGAGGATATTCATGCATCGAATGTTCAAGGTACTTGCGGTTTTGTTTCTGATTAGCGCGCCCGCATGCGCCGCGGATGTAATTGTGGCTGGGGCGGACGCCCTGGCGCCCGGCGTGGCCTTCGACGCCCCGGTGCAGGCGCAGGCCCTGGCTGCGCCCCTGTCCGTGGAATTGCTGTCCGGCAAATTGCCTTACGGATTGCGCCTCACGCGCGATGGCCGCGTCGCGGGCCAGCCCGTGGCCATTGAATCAACCGCGGCCACGTTGCGCGTGACCGGCGCCCAGGGCAAAACCGCTGAAGGCCAGGTTGTTTTCACCGTGGTATCCCCTGATTTCCACCTTGTTTACAAGGATCTTCCAACGGTGAAACTGGGCGATACCGTGACTATGCCGATTCAGGGCCAGGGCGGCACAGCCCCGTATGGCGCGTGCAAGCTGGAAATGGCGCGTACGTTTTTCGCGGACGCGGCCGAGCCCGGAGCCCCCGCGCCCGCCGAGGACGCCGCTCCCGCGTGGTTGACGATCAGCGACGACTGCACGTTCACGGCCGCAGCCCCGGACAAGGATGCCGTGGTGCTCATGGTGGTGTCCGCCAAAGATGCGGCCGGCGCATCCGCCGAGGAATTCTACGCCCTGCGCAGCGCCGCAGACCCCGAGGCCCCGGGCTGGCTCCAGGCCAAAGCGCGCGAATACAACAAGTACTACGACGAGGTCCTGTCCCCCACGGGCCTGGCGCATGAGCTGGAATATGGCGGGGCTTTCACCGGATACGGGGACACGGCCATATGGACCGGCACCTACTGCGGCGGCGCCGCGTTCTACTACGCGGTCACAGGCGAGGATTTCGCGCGCGCCAATGTGGACAAGTGCCTCACCGGCGTCACCCAGTTGCGCGAGGTCACGGGCGTGCCCGGGCTCATCGCGCGCTCCTATGAAATCGACGAATGGAAAGGCCGCCGCGACGCGCCTTACATTGAAGTCGATCCCGCGCGCAACCAGTTTGAAATTACAGAAGGCAAATACAAGGGCTGGCGCTTCCGCGGCACGGCCAGCCGCGATCAGTTCACGGGTGTGATGTGGGGCAACGCCATTATCTGGAACATCCTTGAAGACCCGGATTTCCAGGCCCGCGCCGCCACCAACATCGTGTCCATGGCGTCGCACATCTGGGACAACAACATGCACATCATGGACGTGGACGGCAGGCACACGCGCCACGGGGTCATGAGCGGCTGGGGCATTCAGGACGCGGACGGCGAAAAGAATTACGATCCCTACGAGAACCCGGCCGTGAAAGTGGCCAACGGCATGAACAGCGCCATGCTGCTCAACTGGTTCGATATGGCCGCCACCGTGTCCCCGGACGAGCAGGAGCGCGATCTGTGGCGCACGCGCGTCAAGGGCCTTGTTTCCAAATGCCCCAACTCCGAGCCCGGACGCGAGTTCGAGTGCAATTACATCGGTAATCTCAAAAAGGTATATATCTACGGCGAAGCTTACAACGATTACTACGATACCGTGTGGTTCAACCTGAATCTGTTCTTCAATAATTACTACCATTTAATCCTGTTCGAGCCCAATGAAAAATTGAAGGACAAGTACCGCGACACATTGAAGTATTTCTGGGAAGACAAAAAGGAAATTCCAGAGGGGCAGGGGTGCGAAGCGCCCACGGCGCGGCGCGCCGGACGCGAGCGCAACCCGCACTTCACGTGGCAATACCTGGCGGCCCAGGGCGCGCGCGAGCCGCGCCGCATCTTCGGCGCCGTGAGCGAACTCATGGCCTTCCCGCACGGCCCGCGCAAAAAGTTCGAGCCCAAAGTGCCCATGGAATTCGCGGCCGTGCCCGATCACCCGACCTGGGCGTGCGAACCCATTCCCGTGCAGTACCGCGTGACAAGCGACTTCCAGTGGCAGCGCAGCCCCTACACCATCGGCAGCACCTGGCCCACGGGCGACCGCTACTTCCAGGGCATCGACATGATCACCCCCTACTGGATGGGCCGCTACTACGGGTACATCCCCGGCAACATCTGATTGCATATTTGGCGCGCGCCGGGCGGATAATTAACGGCAACAAAGCATTGCGTCATATAGGAGGCAGCCCAATGGAAAAAGAGCCCATCACATTTCCCGATGATTTCATATGGGGCACGGCCGTGTGCTCACACCAGGCCGAAGGCCATAACGTGCATTCTGACTGGTGGGAATTCGAGCACCAGGGAAAAATCAAGGACGGCGCCGTGTCCGGACCGGCTGCGGACATGCTCAACCGCTACCCCGAAGATTTCGCACTCATGGAGCAGTACGGATACAACGGATTCCGCCTGTCCGTGGAATGGGCGCGCATCGAGCCCGAGCAGGGCCGCTTCAGCGAAGAAGCTCTGCTGCATTACGAGAACGTGATGAAAGAGATGCGCAAACGCAACATAAAAGTGTGCCTCACCCTCTACCACTGGGTGCTGCCCAAGTGGGTGGCGGACAGCGGCGGGTGGACCGCGCCCGGGTGCGTGCGCTGGTTCCAGCGCTATGTGCGCCGCGTGGTGCAGCGCCTGTTTCCGTATGTGGATCTATGGTGCACCCTCAACGAGCCCACCGCACCCCTGTTCGCCGGGTATGTGGCCGGCGTGTTTCCTCCGGAAAAACGATCCTGGCCCCTGGCATGCAGGGTGTACAGGAATCTCCTGCGCGCACACGTGGCCGCGCACACGGAAATTATGCAGGAGTCCGAAAAGCTCGGGGCTGACAAGCAACCACTCATCGGCATCGCGCACGCCATCAACTATGTGGAACCCCGCAACCCGGATAATCCCGTTGAAAGCAAAATTCACGAGTTCTTCGATTTTATGCACAACCGCGTGTTCGTGGAATCCATGAAAACCGGGTGCATCCCGTTTCCGTTCGGCATCGGCGAAAAAATCCACGGCCTGGCCGGGTCCTACTCGTACATGGGCGTGAACTACTATTACCGCATGACCCTGCAACTGCCCAAAAAATGGCCGCCCGGCGACCTCATTGATTTCCTGTACGTGGAGGGCCGCGAAACCACGGGCATGGGCTACGAGTCCTTCCCCCCGGGCTTTTATGAAGTCTTGAAATATATGAGCGGCTTCGATGTGCCCCTGTACATCACGGAAAACGGATGCGCGGACGCGGACCAGGATGATGTGTTGCGGCGCCGCTACCTTGTCCGGCACCTCGCGCAGATGCACCGCGCCATCAAGGACGGCATGGATATTCGCGGTTATTTCCAGTGGTCCTATATTGATAATTTCGAGTGGCTCTACGGATTTGAGAAAAAGCTGGGCTTGTTCGCCCTGGAGCCTGGAACCTTGAACCGCATCCCCCGGCCCAGCGCAACTATGTACGGCCGCATCGCCAAAAATGGCATCACCCCCGGCCTGGTGCGCGAGTTCGCACCCAGCGTGGAAACAGAGTTGTGGGGGGAGTAGGGTGTGCGGTGTTAAAGCGTCTTCGACGACTTAAGACACCCTTTTGAAAATGGGTTTCTTAAGAATTTCCCCAAAACTTTTTGACGGGCAATTGCCCGGCATGATGCGTGCCGGGTAATTGTCTCATAAAAACAATGCGTAAGATTTTTATGAAAATTCAAATCGCCTGCCCCGCGTTTACTTCATGGGCGGTGTTTCAAACAGCTTGATGACTTCTGATTCCATTGTGAGATCTTCTTTGACATGGAACACGCGGATGGCCCAGAGTTGATCCTCGGAAACGTCGCTGCCCACGCTTGTGGTGGCAATGAACTCGGTTCCGTTTTCGGTCACGTCGTCGTTGCGGTGGATGTGCCCGTAGATGTAGTAAGGGGCCCCTGCCTTTTCCAGAAATTTCATCATTTTGGTCTGGGACACGCAGTCATTGCATCCGAACTGCTGGGGCATGACCTCGAATGTGCGTGGGCCGTGGTGGGCGAAGAAGATGGGGGTGCGCCCGTCCAGGGTTTTGAGCTGTGCGATGATCCAATCCATTTCCGCTTTGTCGATGGCGCCCTGGTACGTGTGCAGGGTGCCCACCTGGGCGTGGTAAGGCCGGTTGCGGTTGCGCGCACCCTGCGGCCAGGCGTATGTGTTGAACCCGATGAAGCGCAGCTTGCCGTAGTCCAGTATCTGGTGCGTGGCGCCCATGAATGCGCTCCAGTAATCCAGGCCCTCGACTTCGAGTTTCCCGTTCATATCGGTCTTGGCGTACAGGTCGTGGTTGCCGGGAATGATGACTGTGGGGACTTTTATGTGGGACACGATTTCCTGCACGGCAGCGGGGTAGTCCTGCTCATAGGTTTCGGGGTACGCGCAGATGTCGCCGGTGAAGATCACGAAGGCCGGGTTGACGCTGTTGGCGGTTTCCAGGGCCTTGATGCGCACCTTTTCAATATCCACGCCCGGGAACTGGCCCAAAGCGCGCGGGTCGCCCATGTGGTAGTCGGTAATCTGCACGAACGTGAACGGCGGGTCGAACGACGCCACCACGGCCACGGCGTGCGGCTGGCAGTCCGTACTTTTTGCGCCGCCCGCGGTGAATTCGATGCACAGGTCATAGAGCCCGGTTTCCACGGGCGGGGGAATGAGCACATCAAAAGTGTTGAGGCCCGCGGCCATGGGAGCTTCTCCCAGGCCCACATCGGCCACGGCTTCCCCGGCCAGGGATTTGAGGGAGGCTTTGTTCGCGGTTCCCTGGGCCGATGCGGCCAGGGTCACGGTGATAGAGCCACCGGGCAGGGTGAATGCCGGGGCGCTGTATGTGGGGCTTTTGATGTCGCGGATCCGCACATCATCCGCAGCGCGCACGCATGTTCCAAGAAAAACAGCCAGGAGCAGGGCAATGGTTATGGACGGAATTGCACGTTTCATGGAACAAAGCCTCCGTATGGGGATTGTGAAGCGGACGCACTGCGCGCCTTTCTTATTTATAGGTATCATGCCTCAAGCGTCAAGCAAATCGCGCGCCCGCGTGTTTTCTTGTGATCAAATGCATTCGTAAATATAATTATCCAGACTCATTTTCAAAAGGAGAGCGCGAACCATGAAACCCACCACGGACATTGCTCCGGAAATGCTTGCCAATGAAGACAAATTCCAGGACCCGTTTTTCAAGCGCTTCAAGCTGCGCCATGCGGATGCGCCCCTGCAGCTCAGCGCCGATGTGTCCAAAAACTACATGTTCCCCACATGCTATGCGGACGTGACCTGCGCCCAGGCCATCTTCCTGTGCGACTACAAAAAGGTCAAAGCCCTGCTCCCGCACAAAAAGGTCAAGCCCGTGAAAATGACCATGGGCCGCGCCATCGTGGCTTTTTCCAATTACATCTACACCAATGTCATGAATGTGAAGCCCTATAACGAGATCGCCATGACCATCCCTGTGATGGTGGACCCTGTTGTGAACATCCCCGTGCTGCCCATGCTCATGGACAAGCTTTTCAAGGAATTCGGCTACTACGTGTTCTCCATGCCCGTAACTTCTCTGGAAAATCAGTTGCGCGGCGTCAAGATCTGGGGCCTGCCCAAGGTGGTGCACGAGATCGACATCACCGAACAGGGCGGCGAGTGCGTGACCGAGGCCTTTGACGAGAACGGCGGGAAATACGTCACCATCAAGGTGCCCACCGCGGGCAAGCCCGAGGAATTCGACGTGGACGCCAACCTGTACTCCCGCCTGGGCAACGAGTTCTTGCAGAGCGCCACGCGCTTCAAGGCAACCTTCAACGTGAACAAGAACCTGGACGTGCTGCTCAAGAAGGGCAAGACTGCGGACCGCGACTACCTTACAATACACAACGGGCCGTTCGCGGATATGCTGCGGGACCTGGATATTGAGCCCATGCCCCTGCAGACCCGCTACGCCACGGGCATGAACGCGTGCTTCGATCTGCCCAATAAAAAATTTCGGTCGCCCATCACATTCCGCGGCTGATCGCACAATGCCAACTGGAGACAAATTATGCAGGAATCACTGAATATTATATTCTTCGGCGCCGGCCCAGTGGGCTCCACCGTGGGCGGCTGGGTTTCCGCGAACCACCCCACCGTGTATTTCCTGGACCAGGGCGCTGTGGCCGAAGCCCTGCGCGACCGCGGCCTCACTCTGTATGAGCAGGACAAACAGCGCCAGGCCGAAACCATCCCGGTCAATGTCATCGACAGCCTGGCCGACATCGCCGAGCCCGATGTGGTCGTGGTCTGCGTCAAGAACTACAGCCTGGACGCGGTCTCCCGCATCATCCAGGACGCGTACGGGGACCAGCCCATCATCGTGGGCCTGCAGAACGGCATGGAGAACCAGAAGGTATTTCCCAAGTATTTCTCCCAGGTGCTGTACGGAATCGTGTGCTACAACACCTGGATGGACGAGCCCGGCCTCGTGGGCTACCAGAAGCGCGGCCCCATTGTGCTGGGCACCCCGGACAACAGCCTGCGCTTCGAGGCCAACGCCGTGGCGCGCGTGTTCAACAAGGGGGTCGAGACCGTGGTCACCGACCACCTCCTGGACGCGGCCTACTCCAAGATGATCATCAACCTCACCAACTCACTCACAACCCTTATCGGCCACCAGTTCCGCCCCCTGTCCGATCCATCGCTGTTCCAGAAGCTGTTGAGCAATCTCACATACGAAGGCGTGCAGATCGTCAAGGCCGCGGGCTACAGCGAGTGCTCGCTCGGCGGTATGCCCGGGTGGAAGCTGCTCGAACTGTCCGCCAAGCTGCCCGCGTTCATCACCAAGCCCATCTTTGACAAGAACGTGAAAAAGATGGTGGTCAGCAGCATGGCCCAGGACGTGATCCAGCGCGGCAACCGCGACAACGAACTCGAAACCATCAACGGCGCGTTCATCCGCCTGGCCGACGACCTGGGCCTGGACGCCCCCTTCAACCGCACCGTATACGAACTCTGCCAGGAGCGTTTCGCCGCCGAGAAATTCGAAACCATGGATGTCAAGGAAGTCTGGGACCAAGTGCAGAAAAGGGTGTAGAACCGCGCTGCGCCGCGCGCAAAGTCCCGGCATTACCGCATGTGAATCACTGCCCCGCGCGTTGCGGGGTTTTTGTTTGGGTTTTTCAATCTGATATAATTCCATGTTGTTGCCGGGAGATGCCATGCCATGAAATATGCTGTATGCATTCTGTCCGCCATTTTGCTGTGCTGCGCCGTAAATGCGCCGGCCGCCGCTTCAACGCGGCCGCCGCTCACGCCCATGTGGGCGCTCGGCCTGTGGGTGTGGGAGGACGGCGCCAATACCGCGGAGCGCGCGCGCGAAATCGTGAATGAGTATCTTGAGAGAGACATCCCCGTGAGCGTTGTCATCCTGGACAGCCCGTGGTCCGAGGAATACAACAACTTCATATTCGACAAAGACCTGTACCCGGACCCGCAGGCATTTATTGACGAAATGCACGGCAAAGACGTGCGCGTTGTCCTGTGGGTTTCGAGCATGATCAATAAATTCACGCGCAAGAGCGGCGGCGCCCAGGAATCGGAGCTTTTTCGCGAGGCTGCGGCAAACGGGTATCTGTGCGGGCACGGGGCGCTCACGGAATCGGAGCAAGGCCAGGGCGCTTTTTTGGATTACACCAGTCCCGAAGCTGTGGCGTGGTGGCGCGCAATGATGGAGCCGATCCTGGCTATGGGCGCGGACGGGTGGAAAGCGGACCCGGTGGTGATGCAGTTCCCGGATGGCGCGCCGTGCAGCCTGGGGCCTGTGCGCAAGCGCGAATACATGGACATGTTTTACGCGGATTTGTTCGACGCCACTGTTTCGCGCAACCCGGGCGCGGCTGTGCTCGCCCAGGCCGTGGATGTGGACAGCCGCATGCCGGGCGGCCTGGCGCCAATCGGCAAAACCAGCGCCGCGTGGGTGGATGATCCGCCCGCGGACTGGAGCGGCAACGGGCTCCAGGAAACGCTTGGCCGCATGTTTCGGGCCGCGCGCATGGGATATGCCGTTGCGGGCCCGCAAAGCGCATCCTGCGGCGCCGCAGGCGGCACGCCGGAAAATACGCCCGACACAAGCCTGCTTGTGCGCCGCGCGCAACTCAGCGCCCTGAGCACATTTTTTTCCATGGGCGGATGCGGCGAGCGCCCCATCTGGGACCATGGCGGCGAAGCCGCGCGCATTTTCCGCTATTACGCCAAGTGGCGCTATGAGTTGATTCCGTATCTGTATACGCTCATGGTGCAGGCGCACCGCACCGGGTCAAAAGTCATGGACCCGCTGCCCGGGGAATGGCAGTATCTGCTCGGCCCGGATATTTTCGTGGCGGCCATGTATGACGGCGCGGAAACGCGCGATGTTGCGTTGCCGCCCGGAGATGAGTGGATCGGCGCCTGGACCGATGAGGTGTGGCCGGGCCGCACAAAGATCCCCGATTATCCCGCGCCCCTGGACCGCTATCCCGTGTTCATCCGGCGCGGCGCGGTTATTCCCATGGCTGTGTCGGACAACACCACCGGGCGCGGCGGCGCATGGTCGCGCGGCGCCCTCACCCTGGATATTTACCCCGAGGAAGGCATGGACGCTACGCTCTCGGTTTTCGATGAGGCATTAAATGAAACCGTGGTGCTGGCGCGCGAGAAAGACGACCTGCTGACCGTGAATGCCACGGACACGCGCCAGCCCCTGGTGCTGCGCGTGCGCTATGAGCACCACCCCAGGGAGATTATTGTGAATGGCGATGTGATACAACGTACCGATGACGAGCAGGCGTTCGCGGCCGCGCCCCATGCCTGGCGCCTGGCGCATAACCGGCTATGGGTGAAAACCGCGGCCCTCGGAGATGTGCAGGTGGAGTGCCGGTTTGTGAAATGAACGCGTATTGGCTGATTCTTTGACGCAGCACCAAGGCATTGATATAAAAGGAATTGGGTTTGTAATATGTTGAGTAATATGCCTTCACTGGGAGAGGCAATCGCCGAATGGCCGTAATATCCGGGACGCGGGGTCACGATTCCCGATGCAATTTTTCACAGCTTGTCTCGCTGGTTTTTCGTTTTTAGGCTAAAACGGTGTGCACCGCGCCCTGCATCGCGGCGGATTTCTTGTTAGGCGTATGAAATTGCAGGGGTGGGGAGGCTCCATCGCATACCAGACGTAATCAAGCAATACGTCTATTGATGAACACCTGCTTTTACTTTACTTTTCCGGGTCTGCTCCAACTGAATACTTGTGATTGCGGAGATAAGCGTACATGTATGTGGGACTATCGTAGGGAATCGGTGTAAATAGCTCTTTAGAATCGTTGGACGCGGTCATGATGGAGATCCGCACCGGGTTTCCGATTTCCGGGCCGAGCATGGCGCGGCTGACGCTGCCTATGAATGTGCCGCCATCGCACATTTCCACACGTTCATCCGCATGCGTCAACACACTTTGCTGCACTTGTTTCTGCATAATCTTATCCATATCGACCACGATATGGCCTGTCCGTCTGAAATTATCGATTTCCTTGATTGCCTCCTCCTGCCAGCCGTCTGTGTTAATCAGGTTCAAACCTTGTGATTCCCCCTCCGTCATACCAGGGAAATATATCCAGAAAATTCCGGAAAAAGCATTGAACATTGTAAGCTCATTCTCATCGTCAATTGTCCTGAATGCGATGCCGTACATGTTCATGGACGGGGGGGCATCGGATCCCGGAGAAATCGCACCCTGCACCGAGTAGCCCATGTACAACCGCCCATCGTCGAAAGCTGCGACGCTATGCAGCACATCCAGATCGTCAGGGTGGAATTCCCCAAAGTCATCTTTGTGCGGCATGGCGATCAGAGCATTGTGCAGATTCTGCGGCGTGTCGGCCCGGAACAGTTCCGTGGTCATATGGCCAAATGCATTCGTTGCTGAAATGACAAAAGTGATCTGCGTGCCTTCTGGAAATCCGGGTATGTCCGCCCGGCATACCATGTCCGCGCATTTCATCTCCGAACGCCGCCGGTTCTGAAAGTCGTCATTCACGACATAATGGATTGTTGCGGACTCAAGTTTCGATTTGGCGATATCGCGGGAATCGCGTTCCGGAAATCCCGCTATGGCGAACTCCACGGATACGTGGCAGGACCTGTCCGCTTCGGTCGGTTCGAAAGCCACATCCCGTATCTCAAGAAAGGAGTAATGAAGACACATGCCGGTGAAGCAATGGTCTTCTTCCTCTTCATCCCAGTCGTCCCAGTCATCTGCGATTGTGGAAGCGGCAACTGAAAGTTGCAGGAACATGACAAAGCACATGCTCACAATGAGCAGAAAGGTGATCCTGTGAAAATGCGCCATGAGTAAGTCAGTTGTAAGGTTTGATTTGCCGGAAAACGGGTTGCGGTGGTCAGACCCCATGTCAATCACCAACCATTTCTAATCAGCCGATACTCCGAATTGTCAGATTGCATGAAATGCGATTTCTTACCCCATTTTATACCCAAATGGAGCCATAGGGAAAAGACTCGCAGCAATAATATTGCACGTCACAAATCAAAGTAGCAATGGTAAGATTATTATTGAAATAAACGGTTCGCATCCGATGTGCGATAATCGCATGATGCAATAACATAAAAAAAGGGCGCGGTGTGAGCCGCGCCCTTTGGGTTTGCTTTGGTTGCGATACGGCTTTTGTATCTGCCGCACCGGGGTTGCTGTTACTGCTGCTTTTCAGCCTGGGGCAGGCCGTGCTCGCGCACGCCGATGATGATCTTGTACAGCACGGTGAGGGTGAGAGCGCCGATGGCGTAAATGCCGACGGTGACGGCCAGCTCGATGAGAGTGGGCACGTACTCGGTGATGTGCATGAGCGGGGAGGGAACGAACCCGGCAAGGACCATGCCCAGGCCTTTTTCCAGCCACAGGGCTGTGATGACCGCGCCGCACAGGAAGGGCAGCACGGTGAGGTTCTTGCGCGTGGCCGGAATCACCAGGAAGATAGCTGCGATCACGCCCAGGATCTGGCCGAACCACATGAAGGGCACCAGGTTGTTGTACACCTCGCCGTGGTGCTCGATGCCCTTGAACAGGTATACGAAGGCTTCCATGTGGTGGGGCATGTCCGCGTAAAACACAGTGAATACTTCCAGGCCCACGAAGAAGATGTTGAGGCACATGGCGTAGGTCACGATTGTGGCCAGTGTCTTGATGGCCTGTTCGCCCGGGTCGAAGCGGCTGACTTTGCGCACGATGAGCGACAGGATGATGAGCAGGGACGGGCCCGCGGCGAACGCGGACGCCAGGAACCTGGGGGCCAGGATCGCGGTCATCCAGAACGGGCGCGCTTCCAGGCCCGCGTACAGGAACGCGGTGACTGTGTGAATGCTCACCGCCCAGGGCACGGACAGGAAGATGAAGAACTTGAGCCAGCTCGGGTAGTGAACGCCCTTGCGCTCGCAGTCCAGGGAAATGCAGCCCACGATCAGGTTGATGCCCAGGTACCCGAACAGCACGCTCATGTCATAGAACATGACCGAATTGAGCGTGGGGTGCAGCATCACGTTCAGCATGCGCATGGGCTGGCCCATGTCCGCTGCGATGAACAGCATGCACACCAGCACCGCGGGCACGGCCAGGAATTCGGCCAGGATCACCATCTTGCCGAACACCTTGTAGTCGTGCAGGTAATAGGGTATAACGACCATGACGGCGGCCGCGGCCACGCCCACCATGAAGGTGAACTGGGCGATGTACAATCCCCAGGACACGTCGCGGCTCATGCCCGTGTGGGTCAATCCGTCGCGCAACTGAAAGCTGTAGGCCAGAACGCCTGCGCCGATGACAGCCAGCAGCAGCCCGATCCAGGCCCAGTATTTTTTACTTCCTCTTAATGCGTGATCAAGCATTGGCTCCTACCTCATTCCTGCGCCGCGCGGGCGCAGCTCATGATGGAATTACACTTTGTAGTACACGCTGGGGCCGGTGCCCAGGTTGAGCTGCCGGACCACGGTGTGGTTATTTTGCAGGTACTGATAGATTTCGGAATTTTCATCGTTGACATTGCCGAACAGCATGGCGCCCGGCACAATGGCGTTGGCCGCTTCCACGCATGCGGGCAGTCTGCCCTCGCGCAGGCGATCAGCGCAGAAATTGCATTTTTCCACCACGCCCATGGAGCGCGTGGGGTATGTGGTGTTCGCGGGTTTGTCCTTGTCCATATATTTGCGCGGGTCGCTGAAGTTGAAGCTGCGCGCGCCGAAGGGGCAGGCTGCCATGCAGAAGCGGCAGCCGATGCAGCGGTGCATGTCCATCATCACGATGCCGTCGCTCTGGCGTTTCCACGTGGCCTTGGTGGGACACACGCGTACGCACGAGGGCCGCGCGCAGTGGTTGCACAGCACCATAACCTGTTTTTCGCTCAGCTTGCCGGCCATGTGCGCGTGGGCCTGTTCCGGAAACACATTCGGGAAGGCCTCGGTCCAGATCCACTTGATTTCTTCTTCTTTGAGTGCTTCGGGCACGGTGGGCACATTGTGCTCAGTGTGGCAGGCTTTCTGCGCTGCGGCTGCGAGTGCCGTGTTGTCGCATTTTTCGATGTCAATGACCATGCCCCACTGCAAGGAGGTTGAAGCGGTATGCTCGGACACGGCGCGCACGCCTGCGGACAGAACGGGCAGGGCCGCGATGCCCAGCGAAGCGATGGACGCTTTTTTCAGAAAATCACGTCTGCTGTCATCCATGGGTCAGTTCCCTCCCTTTGGGGCCACCTGGTCCGGGGACACGTGGCAGTCCCAGCAATAGGGGTCCACGTCTGCGTAGGTGTGGCATTTGTCGCAGAATTCGGCTTTGTTGTCGTGGCAGCCGGATTTCATGCAGGTTTTCGTGAGGCTGATGTCGTACTCTTTGCCGTCTGAGGCGATGTACGTTTTCTGGCCTTGGCGCACGAAATTATCGCGCCAGGAATCCAGCATGTTCATGTGGTTGGCCACCATGTATTCCCGGGATTCGATACAATTTTTCTCGTTGGCTGGCAGTGTCACTTCCGGTGCGGGGGATTTGGCGAATACGCCGCCCCACACGGGGAACGTGACGGCCCCGAGAAAAACGATCAAGCCGAGGAAGATTTTTCCTTTGTCGCTCATGTCAGGCCTCTCCCTCTGTCTGTTCTTCAGCGCCCGGCAGGGGCTGGAATCTCATATTCATTTCACGCTTCTTTTCGCCTTTGCAGATCATGGCGTTGGCCACGAGTTCGGTGATGCCGCAGACCTCGACCCCGTGCGCCCAGTACTCGCACACGGTGTGCAGGGTGGCGCGGTCAATGGCGCAGATGCAGGCCAGGCGGTTCACGCCGTGTTCGTCCTGCACATGCTTGACGGCCGCGCCGCGGGGCATGCCGCCTCTGAGGCGCATTTCCATGTTTTCGTCCGTGCCCAGGCCCGCGCCGCCCCCGCAGCAGAATGTCTGCTCGCGGATGGTGTTGTCCGGCATTTCCACGAAGTTGTTGCACACTTCGCGCAGCACGTAGCGGGGCTCTTCGAGGATGCCCATGCCGCGCGCCGGGTTGCACGAGTCGTGGAATGTCACGGTCACGTTGTCGTTGCGGCTCTTGTCCAGGGGCGGCATTTTGCCGTTGTGGATAAGGTCGGCCATGAATTCCATGATGTGGATCATCTTGGTGGATTTCGCGTTTTCAAACACCGTGCCCGTGATGGGGTTGACCGGGGTTTGCAGGAAATCGGCGGGTCCGTTCATGGTGTCCATGTACTGGTTGAGCACGCGCCACATGTGGCCGCACTCGCCGCCGATGATGTACTTCACGCCCAGGCGCTCGGCCTCGGCGTAGATTTTCGAGTTGAGGCGCTTCATGACTTCATTGGATGTGAACAGGCCGAAGTTGCCGCCCTCGGATGCGTACGTGCTCCAGGTATAATTCAGGCCCAGTTCGTGGAAGAACAGGCAGTAGCCCATGGCCGTGTAGATGCCGGGCTCGGCGAAGAAGTCGCCCGAGGGAGTCACGAACAGGATGTCCGCGCCTTTTTTGTTGAACGGCACTTCAATGGACACGCCCGTTATATCTTCGAGGTCGCTTGAGAAATCGTCGAAGATGTCGCGCATGGTGTGGGGCTGGATGCCCAGGTGGTTGCCGGTGCGGAAGCAGTTGGCGGCGGGCTCGATGATCCAGTTCACGTAGATGCCGAGCAGGCCCAGGAGTTCGCGGCCCATCATGGTGATTTCCGCTGTGTCGATGCCGTAGGGGCAGAACACGGAACAGCGGCGGCACTCGGTGCATTGGAAGAAGTAATAGAACCATTCTTTAATAACATCAATGGTCAGGGGCCTGCCGCCGGCGATTTTGCCCAGCACCTTGCCCATGGCCGTGAAGTTTTTGCGGTAGATGGAGCGCAGCAGTTCGGCGCGCAGCACGGGCATGTTCTTGGGGTCGCCGCCGCCGATGAAGAAGTGGCACTTGTCGGCGCACGCGCCGCAGCGCACGCAGATGTCCATGAAAAGCTTGAACGAGCGGAACCGCTGCAGGCGGTCGGCCATGCCCTCGAGGATGATCTGTTTCCAGTTGTCCTGGAGTTTCCAGTCTTCCTCGGTGATTTCCCAGTCGCGGGCGTTGGGCAGGTCCAGGTATTTGAGGTGCTTGGCTTTGCCGGGGTAGATGTACGAGCCGGGCCTGAACTGGGTGGGAGTGTCCATCCACGGCGTGGCCGGCGGCTTGTAACTGACATTGGTCAGCTCTTTCTGATCGTAAAATGCCATTTCATCGAACTTGGCCATGGCTGGTTACTCCTTTTCCACGGGGATGCCGACTTCCTTCATGAGATCGCGGAAGTCATCCTCGTATTCTTCGTAAGTGTGCATTTTGACCTTGGGGTTCCAGGGGTTGATGTGGCGCACGGCCCGGCTGTTATTGGCCATGTTGCGCGTGGGGCTGAGGAATACGCCGGCCATGTGCATGAGCTTGCTGAACGGGAAGTAAGCGAACAGAATGGCGACCAGGAACAGGTGGCCGAAAAAGAGCGGGCTGATGTTCGCGATCACGTCTGTGCCGGGGCTGAACGTGGCCAGGCCCACGGTGAGTTCCTTGATGGCCACGATATCGGTTTTGCCGATGTAGCGCAGGCAGAAACCCGAGCCCGCCACGGCCAGGAGCAGAAGCAGCGGGAAATAATCGTTGGGCAGGGAGATGTAGCGCACCGTGGGGCTGAGGATGCGGCGGGCCAGCAGCCATGTAAGGCCGATGAGGATGCCGATGCTCGTTGCGTAAAAAACGGGCACGCCCACCTGCATAAATCCGTCCGCGCGCTCGATGGCGGTCACGAAGAACGGGGTTTTGGCAATGAACAGGCGCAGGTGGCGCAGCAGCACCACCAGCATGGAGTAGTGGAAGATCATAGCCGCCAGCCACAGCCACAGGTCCGTGGCGTACGCGGGCTTGCCGTGATGCATCTGGGTCTTGGTGTTTTTGAGCAGGGACCGGAACAGGAGCACTTCCAGGGCCATGCGCACCACGACTTCGCCCTTGGTGAAGGGGTTGTCGTAGGGGTCGCGGCGGATCCACGGCAGGCTCTTCTGCTGTCCGCTGGTGGTGGGAATGCGGAAAGGCACCGGGGAATTGGCCCAGTCCATAACCTTCCAGACCAGGCCCGCCAGGAACATGAACAAGGCGGCGTAAGGAATGTAGATGCCCACCACGGCGCCAGCGCCGGCTGCGGCGCCGCCGTATCCGATGGCGAACAGCACAGCCACCGCCACAAGAGAAATCATAAAACTTGGAATAAAACTCACAGTTCAACACCTCGCTGCGTGCTGGTGAGCGGAGCTTCGTCCCCTGGTTCGTCCTCCGGGTCCACTCCGCAGTTTTCCTTGTTGAATCTATCTATAATGGTTTTGACGTTGCGTTTCATTTCGTTCATGCGCAACTGGTACATCTGTTCGCGGCATTTCACATAGATGTCGAAAGCGAACAGGGCCACCTGGTCCACGCGGTTATCGATTTCGGGCAGCAGGCCCGGGTCCGCATCCTGGCCCAGTTCCTGGCGCACCGCGTCTTTGAGCATGAATACAAACGACATAGCCTGGCTCGGGCTCATGTCCTGCACTGCGCGTATTTTGATCATTTCCACAAGATGCCCGCACACGGCCTCGGCGTCCATGGCGTCCGCGCAAAGCTGTTCGCACACGCCCTGGGTGCCCAGCACCATGCGCTGGCCCACGGGATTATCAAATGGATTCTTTTTCTTTTTCAGGAATTTGGCTGTTTCGGGCGCATACATATCATAAACCGCATACAGCCATCTCTGGGCAATGGCCTCTCGTTTGATCTGGAGGGTGCGGCTCAGCATAAGTTGTCAGAATAATAACGCTTATAAAGCGCCCTTATTTACTCATTAGTGTATAATAATATCAAAATACCAAGTCAAGTGTATAACCAAATATACCAACAGGCATCGGAACCCGGATTCGTTCCGTTGAGAAACAGTTACAAAAGCCCCGGATTGCAGGTTTCTTCGCTATTTTAGGCAGGAATCGAAGCGGGCGTCAACTTAATTTATGAAACATTTCACAATCTGCGCTAATGCCGCGTCCCGCACATGGGAACAAATCGCGTCAGCACCGGTTTATTTAGCATTTAATCATTGATTTGAAAAATTACGTTTGTTGGAGGGTTGAGCATGCCACAACCGCGAGCGATCCGCAAAGTGTTCCGCAGCAGCCCGGTCATTGAAGGCGCCGGAGTACATCTCAAGAGGGCTTTCGGGCACCGCGAAGCACCGCTTTTCGACCCGTTCCTTATGCTGGACGATTTTCGCAACAGCGAGCCGGCCCTGTTTCAGGCCGGGTTTCCCTGGCATCCGCACCGGGGCATTGAGACGATTTCCTACATCCTGCGGGGCACGGTGGAGCATGGCGACAGCATGGGCAACAAAGGCGTCATTGGCCCGGGCGATGTGCAGTGGATGACCGCAGGCAGCGGCATCGTGCACCAGGAAATGCCCAAAGGCAACGAATCGGGCGAGCAATGGGGGTTCCAGTTGTGGGCGAATTTGCCCGCATCGCACAAAATGATGGCCCCACGCTACCAGGAAATCAAGAGCGCGGAGATCCCGGTTGTGACATTGGAAAACGGGGTGGAAATCCGCGTGGTGTGCGGCGAGGCGGCGGGCCGCACAGGGCCGGTGCGCGACATCGTGATCGAGCCGCAATTTCTCGACATTACCGTGCCAGCGGGCGTGGAATATGAACACCCCACGCCGCCGGGACACACGTTGCTCGCATATGTAATCGGCGGCTCTGGATTCTTGAGCCGCGACAAAAAAACCTTTGGCCATGAGCAGATTGCGGAAAGAGCCGCAGACGTGGGACCGGGTCCGGCCGTGGAGAACGAGCATCTCGTGCTCTTCGGCCCCGGGCAATCCATTGTTGCAATCGGAGGCGATCTACCCCTGCGGTTCCTGCTGTTTGCGGGCAGGCCCCTGAACGAGCCCGTGGCCTGGCGCGGCCCTATTGTTATGAACACAGAGCAAGAGCTGCAAACCGCGTTTGAAGAATACAGCAATGGCACGTTTATAAAGGAATAATCAGGGATCTTTCAATATGTGGTTTTAATGGGAAGAAAACCGCCCCGGCAGGCGCCGGGGCGGTTGTGTTTTCAAGAACTGCGGGGTGAAACCAGTGGATTAAAATTCCTGGAAATCATGGTGATCTGCATGGAACGGAATGGTTTGGGATGGTGTCTGTCGCATGCTGGACAGTGAGACCCGGTCCCGCGCATGGCCATTACCATTGCCATTGCCCACATGCAGAGCCTGCACGGCCTGGTGCGTAATGGGTTGGCGCGCGGTGCTGCTCTGGCGCCCAATTGCACCCGGGGCGGACTGCTGAATATCAACGCGCGCGCCCATCATGGCCACCATGTCCCCGACCATGCCCTTGACCGACTCGGCCTGGGTATACATTTCTTCGGAAGCGGACGCGGATTCTTCGGCGTTTGACGCATTGCTCTGGGTGACCCGGTCCATTTCAGCCATGGCATTGCTGACCTGGCCCAGACCCTGGGCCTGCTCCTTGCTGGCGGCTGCGATTTCCGCCACCAGGTCGCTGACCTTGATGGCGCCCTCTGTGATTTCACTCAGGGATTTGGCCACTTCGTCCGCGATTTTCACGCCCTGGCTGGTATTATTGACCGAGCCCTCGATGAGCACGGACGTGTTGCGTGCGGCTTCGCTGGCGCGTTGCGCCAGGTTGCGCACCTCTTCGGCCACCACGGCAAAGCCTTTTCCGGCTTCCCCGGCGCGCGCTGCTTCCACGGCCGCGTTGAGCGCGAGCAGGTTGGTCTGGAACGCGATTTCATCGATGGTTTTGATAATTTTTGAAGTTTGATCGGCGCTCTCGCTGATTTTTTGCACAGCCTCAATCATGCGCGTTGTGGCTTCATTGCCGCTTTCGGCCGCACGCCGGGCCTCGCGCGCCAGCTTGTCCGCCTGGTCCGCGTTCTGCGCATTCTGGCGGGTCATGGATGTCATTTCTTCAATGGAAGACGATGTTTCCTCAAGGCTTGAGGCCTGCTCGGCCGCACCCTCGGCCAGAGACTGGCTGGACCCGGAAATTTGTGCGGAAGCCGCAGTCATCTGTTCGGCGCCCGAACTGAGGTTGTCAATAATGCGGCGCATGGGGCCCACGATGCCGCGCACAATGGCGAACGCCAGGGCAATGCCCAGGACAATGATTATGCCGCTGAGCGCACCCACTGCAATACGCGTGTTGCTCGCGGCCGCCAGCATCTGATCATCGGTGATCAGGTTGTCGCCTGCGATTTCGCGCACCTGGCCCAGAAGCTTCTGCACCTGGTGCAGATCGGGCACTGTATTCTTTATATATGTGTCCATGACTTTATTGTGATCTTCTATGTTGTCGTTAATCTGGTTTGCGGATTTGTGCAACAGATTGTGCGGCTCTTCAATGCTCGCAAGCGTGGCTTTGAGTTCAGGCACCAATTCTTCGGCATGTTTGCGTTCGTCGCTATAGTACCATTTGCCGAATGCGCACTTGTGCGGGTCCGTCTGCACGTCGAGCTTTTCACCGCGCTTGTCAGGGTCCGTAATGGATTCGCTGACTGAAGACGCCCAGTTGAGGTGGTCGATTTCCCGCTGCAACATCTGCGCGTTCAGGTCTGTGCTGCCGATCACGTTCCCGGCATTTTTTACAATACCTCCGATACCCATGAGCGAAACCCCGGCGATAACGGCCAGGAATAACAGGACTGCACCGAATCCAAAGCTGATTTTTTTTGGAACTGACATGTTCTTGAACATTCTCTAAGCTCCTTTTAATAGTTTTATTTATTTTGTACGGAGCGTCGCCCCGACTATATGAAGTTTGTCACGGCCAAAACCGGGCCATATGGGGAAGGCGGTCCGGCGGTTCATTAGCATTCATTCTGCTGACCGTTCGTGCTATCCCTTATTGCAAAAACCGTTCCATTTTGTTTGAGTGGCCAGATCGAGGGATTCGTTTTTTGTCAGTTTTTCCATTACAAGAAATCGGCTTTATTGTGATGCGTACAGGTACATCGCACAGAAAGCTTTAATAGCTGAATTATTTGTGACACAAAGAACGGGTCACCAGAATTTGTAAAATTGTCTAAATTTTGTTAAGCATGAAGAAGTATTTTTTTCTGGTTTTGGCATGGGAAATGTACGCATGGAATTAATTGTATTTAAGTGTCATTTTTGTATGCTTACACATACATTTTCTATAAAAGACATAAAACCGAACAAAAACATGTATTTTTAGTGGTTCACGCCAGGGCCTTTTTATTGAAAATATCTAAATTGTGCTGAAATGGCACGGATATTTACAATATTAATAATTATTATCATGGATATAGTACATTTTACTACATGTTTCAACTACAGAAAAATACTGAAAAATTGTATTCATGAGCAGACAAAACTCAAAAAAAAGGAAATTGTAAGAAATGTCGTTTGAAGTGCGGGAGGTGTCAGCAGATGCGCGGGAATTGTTCGCCGGACGGGGCGTCCACGATGCGCAGGCCGCCGATGCTGGTGCGCAGGCAAACCCGCGCCGGGTATTGTGTGCTTATCCGACCGATCAGGGCTGCGCCGCAGCCATGCTCGTGCGCCTGAACCGCGGCCAGGGCTGCCGGGGCCTGGTCCGCGGGCACAACGGCTGCAAGCGTACCTTCATTGGCTGCGTGCAGCGGGTCAAGGCCAAGCATCTCACACAAGGCTGCAACCTGGGGGCGCACCGGAATCAGGGTTTCGTCCAGTTCCACGCCCCAGGCTTGGTTTTCGCACAGCTCATGCAGGACAGCAGCCAGGCCTCCGCGCGTGGCGTCACGCATAAAGCGGGTGTGGGGCGCGGTGTTGAGCAGGGCGCGCGCCAGGCTGTGAAGCGGCGCACAGTCACTGCGCAAATCGCCCTGGAATTCAAGGCCCTCGCGGCAGGCCATCACAGCCGTGCCGTGATCCCCGATGGGGCCGCTCACAAGAACCGAGTCTCCGGGCTGCACTGTGTGCGCGCCGCTTGGGATCGGGTTCTGCACAGCGCCGATGCCCGCTGTATTAATGAATATACCCTGGGCCGCGCCGCGCTCCACAACCTTGGTGTCGCCCGTGACAATGCGGATCCCGGCCTGTTGCAGGGTCCGGCTCATGGATACCAGGATTTTTTCCAGGTTACGGATCAGGAATCCTTCTTCAATAATTAATGAGCAGCTCATGGTCAGGGGCTGCGCCCCGGACACGGCCAGGTCATTGATTGTGCCGCACACCGCGAGTTTGCCGATGTCTCCACCCGGGAAGAATAACGGGTTCACAACAAAGGAATCCGTGGTAAAGGCCAGGCGGCCCGCAGGCGCATCCAGAACAGCGGCGTCGCCCAGCGCATTCAGCGAATCATTGGAAAAGTGTTTGAGCACCACATCGCGCAACAGGGCGCGCGCCATGCGCCCGCCCCCGCCGTGCGCGAGCAGTATAGTATCTGGTGTGCGGGCCATAAGCGGTCTCCGGGCGGTTTATGGAAGTAAAGATAAAAGATAAGGCGTGTTCGACGAATTAAGAAACCCTTTTGAAAATGGGTTTCCACGCAGTAAGAAACTTTTTCCTCACGCATGTTCTCCGTATTTGAAATGTGCGGCGCATGAGCCTTCGGAAGAGACCATGCATGGCCCCACAGGGTTGTCGGGTGTGCAGTGCTTTGCGAACAGGGGGCACTGCGGGGGCTGGATTGCGGCGATGAGCACATCCGCGCACCGGCACCCGGGGGGCTCGGCCGAGGGTGGAATCTGTAAGGGCAGGCGCGCGGCCGCATCGAAGTGTGCGAATTCATGGCGGAAGGCAAGCCCGCTGCCGGGCAGCACGCCCACGCCGCGCCAGGCTGAGTCTGAGGATTCAAACACCTGATATAGAATGTCGCGCGCGCGCGCGTTGCCATTGGGCCGCACCACGCGCGTGTACTGGATTTCCGCCACGGCCCGGCCCGCGTGTTTTTGTTCCAGGAGCATGAGGATGCCCTGCAAAAGGTCCAGGGGTTCAAAGCCCGTGACCACGCAGGGAATGCCGTGCTGCGCGGCAACCTGTTCGTAGGGTTCTATGCCGATAATGGCGCTCACGTGGCCCGGGCAAATCAGTCCGTCAAGTTTGAGCCCGGGCATGGCGGCCAGGGCGTGCAGGACCGGGGGAATGAGCTTGTGCGCGGTGAGCACCATGAAATTATCAATACCTTGATTGTGCGCGCGCAGCACGGCCGCGGCGGCTGTGGGCGCTGTGGTCTCAAAACCAACGCCTATGAAAATTACCTGCGCCCCGGGATTGCGCGCGGCCAGGGCCAGGGCGTCCGTGGGTGAGTAGACCATGCGCACGGCCCCGCCCGCGGCGCGCGCCTGCTCCAGGCTGGACTCTGTGCCGGGCACGCGCATCATGTCCCCGTACGTGGCCACCATGGTGTCGGGCCGCAGCGCATAGGCAACGGCCTGGTCGATGATTTCAGTGGGTGTTACGCACACCGGGCAGCCGGGCCCGCTGAGCAGGTTGACGCTGTCCCGGAGCAGGCTGCGCACGCCCGTGCGGAACAGGGCCACGGTGTGTGTGCCGCACACTTCCATGAGCGCGGCCGTGCCCGTGCGGTCCGCCAGGTCCCGGATGCGGCGCACCAGGGCCCGGGCCGTGCGCGGGTCGCGGAATGCATTCGCACCCAAGGCATGATCATGGGACGTCATGCGCCATCCTCCCCGGGTTCCTGGCCCAGCATTTCGCGTAACAGATCCAGGGTGCGCTGCGCTTCGGCGTCATCCATTTTCTCGATGGCGAAGCCCGCGTGCAGCAGCACGTAATCCCCGGGCTGCGGATTGTCAATCAGGGACAGGTCCACGTCGCGGCTCACCCCGGACAGGGTGATGGTTCCGGTTGCGGGGCCTGTGAGTTTTTCAATGCGGACCGGGACTGCGAGACACATGGGACCTCCGGGTGCTTGGTGCGGGAAAAGACGATGGAGTCTGCAGAGAAGGCAGGCCGTGCTCTGCGTTGATTTTTTGCTTATTCCGCGTTACCAATAATTGCTGCGGCCACTGCGGCCTGGCCCAGGCTGACGCCGCCGTCATTGGGCGGCGTGTGCTCGTGCGCCAGGACCCGGAACCCGCGTTCTTCCAGAAGCGTTGCCGCGAAATCGAGCAGGGTCCAATTCTGGAACACGCCGCCGGACAGGGCCACGGTGTCCAGGCCGCAACTGCTTCTTAGTGTATCACAAGTGCGCGCGATCATGTGCGCCACGCCCGCATGGAACCGGGCGCTGATGGTTTGCACGGGTTTCCCACGCTCCAGGTCCATGACGATTTCGCGGATAACGGGTGCGGGATCCAGGATGAGCGGTTCGCTGTTGTTTTCTGGTTTAATGAACTCGAACTCATAGGGTGCGGCGTGGCGGGTGTCGCCGCAAAGGGTTTCCAGTTCAATGGCGGCCTGGCCCTCGTAGTTGATTTCATGTGTGAAGCCGCACAGGGCGGACACGGCGTCGAACAGGCGGCCCATGCTGGATGTGAGCGGTGCGTTCAGTCCTCGTTCTATCATTTGTTGAATCATATTCCATTCGGAATCGTGGAGATGATCGTTGAAGGCCAGGCGGCGCGTGCGGAAGTCTGGTCCCAGGGCGCGGAGCAGGTGGGAAGCGGCCATGCGCCAGGGTTGGCGCGCGGCTGCATCGCCCCCGGGCAGTGGGGCGCAGGCCAGGTGGGCGGCGCGGGTGAAGCCGGACAAATCCGCGATTAAAAACTCGCCGCCCCACACCGTGTTGTCCGGGCCGTAGCCTGTGCCGTCGAAAGCAACGCCGATCACGGGGCCGCGCGCGCCATTGTCGGCCAGGCACGCGGCGATGTGCGCGTGGTGATGCTGTACCGCAACCAGGGGAATGCCCCGCGCGCGGGATTGAGCATAAGCTGTGCTGTGGTAATCGGGGTGCATGTCGCACGACATGGCGCGGGGCGCGAACCCGAACAGGTTTTCATAATGGGGAATCGCCTGTTCATAGGAGGCCAGGCATTCGGGGTGGTGCAGGTCCCCGATATGGTGGCTGAGAATGCATTCATCGTTGCGGGCCAGGGCGAAGGTGTTCTTGAGGTCCGGGCCGCAGGCCAGAATGGGCAAGGATGCTTCAATGGGCAGGGGCAGGGGCGCAGGCGCGAAACCGCGCGCGCGGCGCAGCACGCGCAAACGGCCGCGCCACACCCGGGCCACGGAGTCATCGCACCGCATGTGGATGGGGCGGTTGTGCGTGAGAAACGCGTCCGCGATGCCGCCGAGTTGCTTAAAAGCCTCTTCATCGCCAAAGGCGATGGGCTCGTCCCTGCGGTTTGCGCTGGTCATGATGAGCGGTTCATCCATATCTCCGAGCAGCAGGTGGTGCAGGGGGGTGTAGGGCAACATCACGCCGTGCGTGATGCGCGCGGGGGCCGTGTCCCGGGGCAGGGCGTTTGGGGAATCTCCGATTTTATCAAGCAAAAGAATGGGCCTGGTGTGGTCGTTGAGAAAGCGGTCTTCATGGGGCGTGATGCGGCAGAATGTGCGGGCTTGGTCCGTGTCGCGCACCATGACCGCGAAGGGTTTGTGTTCGCGGGTTTTGGCCTTGCGCAAGCGGGACACCGCGGCCGGGTCCTGCGCGCGGCAGGCTATGTGAAAACCGCCCAGGCCCTTGATGGCCAGAATTTTACCGTCAAGTAACATGCGCACGGCGCGGTCCAGGGCATCCTGTGAAGAAGCGATATGAGCGCCGCACGCATCGCATAGATCGAGTTGCGGGCCGCAGTCCGGGCACGCGGTGGGCTGGGCGTGAAAGCGGCGGTCTTCGGGGTTGTTGTATTCGGATTCACATGCCGGGCACATGGGGAAGCGCTTCATGGTGGTGTGCGCGCGGTCATAGGGCACGCGCTCGGTGATGGTGAAGCGCGGGCCGCAGCACGTGCAATTGAGGAACGGGTAGCGGTGGCGGCGGTCCGCGGGGTCGCGCATTTCCGCCAGGCAGGCTGCGCACGTGGATGCCTCGGGCGCGACCGGGGTGTGCGCAGGGCCTGCGCACAGGCTGTGCAGAATGCGGAACCCGGATTCGCCGGGCACAATGGAAATGGCGCTTGTGGAAACGGCCGCGATGCGCGCCAGGGCGGGCGGGCGCTCGTGGAGTTCTGCAAGGAATGCGTCTGTGTTCCGCGGGGCGCCCTGAATTTCAATATCCAGGCCCCGGGGCGTGTTGCGCGCCGCGCCCGTGAGGTTGAAGCGGCGGCACAGCCCTGCGGCAAACGGGCGGAACCCCACGCCCTGCACAATGCCGCGCACCTGTACGGACAAGCGTTGCATGGTTGTGTTTTGGTGCTCAGGCACAGGGGCGTCCTTGAGATCGGTCCAATGAAAACTCAATCGTATATATATTTTAATCGATTAAGTGTATGCGGAAATAGTGTGAAAAAATCCGTTGAACACCGGCCGGGAGTGCGCCCGGCCGGCGGAATGGGGACAAGCGAATGCCTTGTCAGAATTGGATCTGCGCGCGTTTTTTCCCTGCGCCTTCGTCGCGAACCCACATGAGTGTTTTGTTCATGCGCTGGCACCAGGTTTGCACGTCCTTTTCAAACGTGGGGCAGTCGGCCATGATTTCAAGCACGTCGCCGGGCTTGAGGTCCGGGGCCTTGGCTGTGATTTTAAGAATGGGCTGCGGGCATTTGAGCCCTGTCGCATCGATTGTTTCGTTTGCCATTTCAATCCCCCTTGAGATCCTATCCGGTTCAGATACGGCTATTTTATACATATATCGTTCAGAATATCCACAACTTTTGAAATTGCTTCCTGAACGGCTGGCGTACATGTTTCTCCGACATTGACGGCGTCCGCGATTTCCACGGCTACGATGCGGATGCGGTGCGGCATGGGCAGTTCGCAGCGCCGGCCCAGTTCCACGGCAGTGGCCAGGTTCATGCTGTGCGGGCTCACGGTGTTGCGCGTGTGGTCCAGGTCCGCGAGGTCGAGCACATGGATTGCGCCGGGCCGGGAGTCGCGGGTGAGCAGGGCGTCCACGATAATAGCTTCCTTGTACCCGCTGAGCAAGGTGGTGAGGCCGGGACCGGCCACCGCGGTTTCTTCCACGGCCACGTGCGCACAGGATGCGCCGCATTGCGTGCGGAACGCGCGCACCGCGTGAATGCCCACGCCATCGTCGCGCATGAGCGTGTTGCCCATGCCCAGCACCAGGGTGCGGGCCGTGCGCGGCTGCGTATCCGTGTTGCTGATTGGTATCATCCCTGCCTCATGCTGTTTACGATATTTTTATCCCTGTCGTAGATGTTCACAACGAGCGGGGTCTGGCCGGGCAGGGTGTGCGTAGCGCAGGCCAGGCACGGGTCATAGGCGCGGAACGCCATTTCCACCATGTTGAGCAGGCCGTCGTTTATCTTGCCTTTTTTAATGAGGCCCTGGGCCGCGCGGCGGATGCTGTAGCACATGGCGCCATAGTTGTTGCCCGTGGCCACGATGAGGTTCACTTTGGTGATCATGCCGTTTTCATCGGACCAGTAGTGGTGGAACAGAGTGCCGCGCGGGGCCTCGACCACGCCCACGCCTTCGGATGGTTTTTGTGTGGGAATAACGCGGTAGTCATCGCTGATAATTTCCGGGTCCTGGGCCAGTTCCAGGGCGCGCTCGGCAGCGTACATGAGTTCCACGAGCCGGGCCCAGTGAAACGCCAGGGTGGTGTGCGCGGGTTTGCCGCCCAGGGTTTCGAACATCTTTTCGTATTCGATCTGGGCGAGCGGGGTGGCCATGCCGTCGGACGCATTCAAGCGGCCCAGGGGCGCCACGCGGTACAGGCCGCTGTCCGCACCGTCCTCGATGCCCTTGTAGCCCACGGCCTTGAGGTATGGAATTTTGAGGTACGACCATTCCACCACGTGCTCGTCGATGTGGTCCCTGTAATCGCGCGGGTGGAAGCGGGCGAATTCCTTGCCGTCCGGGTCCACCACGCGGATGTGGCCATCATAGAAATTGACCTTGTTATTCTCATCCACCAGGCCCATGTAGTAGGAGTTCATGCGGTACACATCGCCCACGATGATGTCCACATACGCTTTGTTGCCCAGCACAATGTCGCTGAAAATCTGGAGCGAGAATTTGGAGAATTCGATGTAGTCCTTGCAGCGTTTGATGATGTCGTCGCGCTGGGCCGCGGTGATGCCTTTGCTCACGCCGCCGGGCAGGCCGAACACCGGGTGGATGGTGCGCCCGCCCAGTTCCTGTATGAGTTCCTGGGAGTCCTTGTACGTGGCGATGACTTTTTTGCCGATTTCCAGGCCCACCTTGTTGATGAGGCCCAGGATGTTGCGTTCGGACGCGGGCGCGTCCGGGCCGCACACAAAGTCGGGAGCGGCCAGGAAATAGAAGTGGATGATTTTGTCATAGAACTGGTAAATGGAGTAAGCGAGTTCGCGGAGTTTTTTTGCGGTGGGCGGTGGTTCCACGCCAAAGAGATCGTCCAGGCATTTTGTGGCGGCCAGGTGGTGTGCCCAGGGGCACACGCCGCAGATGCGCGGGGTGATGCGCGCCACTTCCTCGGCGGGCCGGCCCTCGCAGAACCGCTCGAACCCGCGGAACTCGGGCACCTGCAGATATGCGTTCTCCACGTCACCGGCGTCATCCAGGAAGATGCTGATTTTGCCGTGCCCTTCGAGGCGGGTGATGGGATCGATTTTAATGACTTGCTTGGCCATGATCAGCAGTCCTCCTTGGCGATGCGCGCGCGGCGGAATGTGGATTCGGCCAGGCCGAAGCGGTAGAACGTGCCGAGCGGGTCGGGAACGGAATCCATGATTTTTTTAATGTCGTTTTCATCGTTGGCGTCAATGACCGAAGCCACGGCCGAGAGCAGGGCCGCGCCGTGGTCTTCCACGCCCGGCATGGGGCCGAAGCACCCGCGGCAGGGCATGAGCACCTTGGTGCATTGCGCGCCGCAGCCCGCGCGCGTGGCCGGGCCAAAGCAAATCAGGCCCTGTTCCATGAGGCATTGGTCCGGGTCGGGCCGGAACTCCCAGGGCCTGCGGATCTGCGTGATTTTCATTTTGTTGCGTTTTTCGAGCGGGCATTCCTCGCACACGGTTTTCTCGCCGGCGATGGTGCTGCCCACAGGCGGGAGCTTGCCCGCGACCACGGCCTCGATGGCCGCCCACGTGAGCGCGCCGGTCGGGGGGCAGCCCGGGATGAAATATTCCACGTCCACAACCTGGCGCAGGGAGTGCACCGTGTCCCAGAATGCGGGCAGAAAGAGTTCGCCCTCGGGCACCCGGGTTGTGAGCTGCGGCATGGTGCGCTCTTTGTTTTCCGTGGAGGGCGCGGACAGGTACGAGCGGTCCAGGCCCTCTTTGGCTGTGGTCATGTTGGACAGACCGGGCACGCCGCCGGTGCATGCGCACGAGCCGTGCGCCACCATGACTTTTGTTTTCCGGCGCAGGAGTTTTGCGATGTGTTCGTGCTCGTCGGTTCGGATGGCGCCGTTGAACAGGCACACATCGATCTCTCCGTCGGCCATGGCTTCCACATCGGAATACTTGAAGTCCATGGCGCAGGGCCAGAACACGATGTCCGCAGCCGCAGCCAGGTCCAGGACTTTTTCATGCATGTGGGTAATGGTCACGTCGCATCCGCCGCATGAAGCGGCCCAGTACACGGCGACCTTGAGTTTCTTGTCCGTCATTATTCCGCGCCTCCCTCGGATGCGCCCGAAAGCATGGGCGCGGTATCAATGAAAAGCGGGCCGAGCGCGCGCACTGTGTCGGTCATCTCCGTGGCCACTTTTACAAACTTGTCGCCTTCGGAGGCCGAGATCCATTCCAGGCGGAAGCGGCCGGGTTCGATGCCGAACTGGCCCAGGAGGCGTTCGAGCAGGGCCATGCGGCGCGCGGCCTTGTAGTTGCCTTCCTTGTAATGGCAGTCTCCGGGGTGGCAGCCGCACACCATGACGCCGTCCGCGCCGTCGTTGAAAGCCTTGAGCACGAATTCGGGTTCCACGCGGCCGCTGCACATCACGCGCACGATGCGCACGTTTGCGGGCCAGGGTTTGCGCATGTTCCCGGCCTGGTCCGCGCCCGCATACGAGCACCAGTTGCAGAGGAACGCGAGGATTTTGGGTTCGAAACCGGTCATGCCAGCACCCCCTTGATTTCCGCCAGGATCTGTTCCCGGCTGAAGTGTTTGTTGTGAATAGCCGCGGCCGGGCACGCGGCCACGCATGTGCCGCAGCCCTGGCATAGGGCCTCGTTGATGCGCGAAACCCCGGCGCTGCCGTCAAAGACAATTGCTTTATAGGGACACATGGTGTTGCACATGAGGCAGCCCGTGCATTTGGTGTCGTCGATTTTCGCGGTGACTGCGGTGAGGTGCAGTTTCTGGCCGGGCACGATGGCGGATAGAATTTCGCCGGCCGCGGCTTTGCCGGCACTGGTGGCGCCCTGGATGTCCACGGGTCCGGCCGCGCACCCCGCGGCCATGACGCCCTCGTAGCTGGTGGCCACGGCGTCCATGCGGTTGTGGGATTCCTTGAAGAATCCGTGTGCATCGCAGTCGGCCTGGAACAGATCGCTGAGGTGCGCGGCGTCCGCGCCGGGCACGGCCGCAGGGGCAAGCACCACGGCGTCGAAGGTCTGGCTCACGACCTTGCCGGCCGCGTCCGTGCAGGTCACGGCCAGGCCCCCGTTCTGGCTCTGCACTTTGATTCGGTTGGGGTCGTCCACGCGCACGAATTGTGCGCCCTCGGCAATCATTTTGTCCGCGAATTCCTGGGCGGTTTTTCCGGGCAGAACCAAGTCGCGGATGAAATGCACGGTTTCCGCACCTTCAATTTTATGGCGGGCCATGTGCCCGAGTTTGAGGGCCTCCATGCAGCAGAAGCCCGAGCAGTAATTGTGCGTATCCTTCGTGCGGCTGCCTGCGCAGTGGATGAAGGCGATGCGTTTGGGCGCTTTGCCGTTGATGGTGAGTTCGCCCCCGGTGGGGCCTGTGCTGCTGATGATGCGCTCCATCTCGAGCGTGGTGAGCACACCGGATGCGCCGTGGCCCAGTGCCGCCAGGGCTTCATTATTCACCAGGCCGAACCCTGTGGCCAGCACCACCGCGCCCACTTTGATGTCCACGGTTTCGTCCTGTTGATCGTAAACAATGGCGCCGAACCCGCACGCATCCGCGCATGCCGTGCATTCCTTGTTTTCCGTAAAGCGCACGCACGCGTTTGTGTCGATGACCGGCACATTGGGCATGGCCCCGGCAAAGGGCCAGTAGATGGCTTTACGCTGGCCCAGGCCCTCGTCGTATTCATTGGGAACCGAGACCGGGCAGGCTGCGAAGCATTCGGCGCAACTGAAGCACGCGGATGGCTCCACGTACCGCGCCTTCTTGTTCACGGTCACGATGAAATTACCCAGAAAGCCCTTGACGTCCGCGACTTCGCTCCAGGTCAAGGTCTCGATATTTTCGTGGTGCAGCACCTCGTCCATGATGGGTTCGAGCATGCATGGGGCGCAGTCCAGGTTGGGGAACACATCCTCGTAGCGCACCACCATGCCGCCCACGCACGGGGCTTTTTCCACAAGAAAAACCTTGCGGCCTTTTTGGGCCAGGAGCAGGGCCGCGGACATGCCGGCCGGTCCCGCGCCCACCACCAGGGAGTCGGGGTTGGCCGCGATTTCAGGTGTTTCCAGGGGTTCGTGGCGCAGCACGCGTTCGAGCGCACCGTTGAGCATGGCCCGGGCCTTGTCCGTGGCGGCCTCTTTATCCTTGCTCACCCAGGCGCACATTTCGCGGATGTTGGCCATTTGCATGAGGAACGGGTTCATGCCCGCGGCGCGGCACGCAGCGCGGAATGTGTGCTCATGCTGCCGGGGCGAGCACGCGCCGATCACAATACGCGTGAGGCCCTGCGTTTGGATTTGTTCTTTGAGAAACGCTGTGCCGTCTCCCGAGCACAACAGGCCGTGCTGCACCGCGAACAGGGCGTCGCCGCGTGCGGCAAAATGCCGCTCCAACGCATCCGTGTCCAGGTTCTCCACGATATTGGCGCCGCACTGGCAGATGAAGACACCGGTTTTTTCACTCATGGGAATGTCCTTTTTCTAATTTTCTGACTTCATGCGATTATACAATATCCGCATGCACCATGGCAGCGGATGAAAGGGAAAGATATTATCGTGAGTTTTCTACCCAGCCATTCTATACAATAAAAATCACAATGTATAGTGATTTAGTAGATTTCATTTCTGTTAAGAATTTGTATTGTGCCGGGAATGGGGTAAGGATATAATTTACATTGTGGGAATGGATATAAAATGGATCAATCCTGAATTTTGACAATAGCTTCGCGGCATATTTCAGCGGCGCAAAGCCGCGAACCGGCGGGCGCGTAAAATTGAATATTGCGGGAAGAGGGTTCATACAATGAACATACGAATCGTAGACGTGGAAGGCATTGAAAGAGGCATGATGGCTGCGGATGATATCATCGCACTGGACGGAACCACCATCGTGCGCAAAGGCATCGAACTCGAAGGGCGCCACATGCGCCTTTTCAAACGCGCCCTGATTTCCCAGGTGCGGGTTTTGCCCGCGGAGCGGCCTGCCGAGGATAAAGATACTATCCACATCGACGAATATCCGAACAATCTGGCGTGCCTCAAGGCCGCCCGCATTATGATTGTTGATGATTCCAAATTCCTGCGCTTCAAGCTGCACAAGGCGCTCACGAGCGCGGGCCTCACCGTGGTGGGGCAGGCCGAGGACGGCAATCAGGCCGTGGACAAGGCCAAAGAACTGCAGCCCACCATGGTGACCATGGATATTGAAATGCCCAATTTCGACGGCCTGTCCGCGGTCGAACCCGTGCGCGCGGCAGCGCCCGGCGCCGAGGTGGTCATGATCTCTTCGGCTGGCGACGAGGAGCGTGTGCTCATCGCCCTGGCCAGGGGCGCCATGGATTTTATCCACAAACCCATTGATCCCGTAAGCACGGTGCGCGCCATTATTAATATGATTATAGTATCGAAAGAATTCTGAGACGGCCCGCCCGGCATAAGCCTGCGGCGCCACCCCACCCCTGCATCCCACTTCGGAGGCGCACCCACTCATCGCGGACCATATGGCCGGACACAATGATGCGCACATAAGGCTCCACTATGAAACCCTGGGCCTGGTCCCGGGCGCGGGCCTGCGCGATGTGAAAAAGCGCGCCCGCCAGATGTTTCTGCGCTTTCACCCGGACCTCAACCCGCACAACCGCGATTTCTGTGAAGAAAAAACAAAGGGCATTGCCGCCGCATACACGGCCCTGCTGGCCGCGCTGCGCGCTGCGCCCGGGAGCGAGCCCGAAGCCCAGGATCCCGCGGCATCAGAAGCCCTTGTTATTGAATTGTCCCACCGGCTTTTCGCCCTGTCCACAGCCCATGTGCGCGGCGTGCTGCGCCTCAAGGATGTGCGCCTGGATGATGTAAGCATGGTGGGCGGCGCATTCCCGTACGTTTCCGGCGCATTTTACCACAATGATGAACTGGTGATGCTGTGGAATCTGCACGCGCAACTGGGCTTGCGCGATCCTCCGGTGGGCTCGGATATCGGCCGCTCCAAGCTGGTGCACGCGGACTGCGGGGGCGCGCCCGTGGGGTTTCTGGCCGATGATGTGCCAGGCGTGGCTGCGGCGCATGACCCCGCGCCCGGGGACGCCGGGGAATACGGCGCATACGTGACCGGCGTACTGGATACGCCCCACGGGCCCGCAGCCCTGCTCAGCCTGCGCGCGCTGCTCTACGGGCGCGATGACAATTTTTAGCGCCGGGCCGCGAAACTATATCGAATGGCCGGAATCCTGAAACAAACTGGTTTTTCACAGCGGATTACGGCGCAATCCGGTTCCGGCGGGTATAATCAACCGTGCGGTAAAATTATGGAATGTGAATTGCTCAAAGTTGACAATGGAAAGTGAAAACACAACACAGGCGCCCGCGGAACGGCAGATCGTTCTGTTTGAACTGTGCGGGGAATCGTACGGCATCGCCCTGGAGATCGTGGAAGAAGTGATCCGGGTGGCGGATATCTCGCGCGTGCCCCAGACCCCGGGCTTCGTGGAAGGGGTCATCAACCTGCGCGGGTATGTGATCCCGGTGGTGGACCTGGGCCGCCGGTTTGGCGTGGGAGAAGTGGCGCACACCAAGGCCGCGCGCATCATGGTCGTGGCCGCCGAGGATCAGGTCATCGGCGTGATCGTGGACCGGGTCATGGAAGTGCTCACCCTCAGCGACGACGACATCGAGCCGCCCTCCGAGTTGCTGCGCAGCACCATCCGCGTGGATTACCTCATCGGGTTCGCTGAGGTCGGCGACACTCTGGTCAAAATGCTCGACTTCGATAAAGTGTTCTCCATCAAGGAAATCAGCGCGCTGGCCGAAGTGCAGCAGCGCCAAGCCGGGCCGCCCGGCCCCTCCGCAGAGGAAGGAGACAAAGCATGAAATCCGTATCGCAAGCTTTCAATAATCCATTGGGGAAATCGGTGCTGTGGATGTTTGTCGCGGCCCTGGCCGGAGCCGCGGCCCTGCTCGCGGCAGGCGTTTTGATCGAACAGCCGCCCCTGCTGGCCGCAGCCGCGGCTCTGGTCGTGGCCGCTGTGGCCGCGCTCATATCCTGCCGTAAAAGCGTGGACTCCCTGCTCGCGGACAAGGCAGAGGTCGAGGAAAACACCCTGGAGCTGGCCATCGGCATCTCGGAGATCTTCGAGGCCCTGGCCCGCATCAACGCCACCGGCGACCTCAGCCAGCGCGTGCCCGTGAGCAACTCTCAGGACCTGCTCGGCAAACTCGCCGAAGTGCTCAACAAAATGCTTGAAACCCTTCAAAACAGTGTTTCCGCGTCCGCCGCCGAACACGCCTATATCCATGGCCGCGTGGACCACTTGCTCGATGTCATGGACAAACTCAGGGGCGGCGAACTGTCCGTGCGCGCCGAAGTGATCCGGGAACAGGATGAAATCGGCCGCCTCAGCATCGGCATCAACGATATGATCCAGGACCTGCAGGACACGCGCCAGGAATCCGACGCTGTGAACATGGATATGGCCCTCAGCCTGTCCGAGAGTTTTGAAGTGCTGCGCAAAGTGTCCGGAGGCGATCTCACCCAGGCCATGACCGTGGGCTCATCAAACGAACTGTTTGTGAAGCTGGCCGAGGTCACCAATACCACCATCACGAACCTGCGCGATCTCATCGGCAAGATGAATGAAACCGTAACGCACATTCGCCGATTCTCCGAGGATTTTAAAGTCACCACCGACCAGGTGCGCCGCGGCGCCAACCAGATCGCCATGTCCGTGCAGGACATGGCCAAGGGGTCTGAAGAGCAGAACACCAGCGTGCAGCAGACATCCAACATCCTGGACAGCCTTTTGAAAACTATCGACCAGATCGCCAAGGGCGCGCAGGAGCAGGCCCAGGGCGTGGAGCAGACCTCGCGCATCATCAACGATATGTCGGCCACCATCGAAGCCACGGTGGCGCGCCTCAAAGATATGATCACCATGTTCCGCACATCCGCGGAGCGCGCCACGGCCGGGCGCACCGCCATCACCAAGGCCATTGATAACATCAATATGCTCACCACCACCGTGGAGCAGACCGCGACCACGGTGCAGCAGCTCGGAGACAGCTCCAAGCGCATCAGCGACATCACCGAAGTTATCGACGACATCGCCGAGCAGACCAATCTCCTGGCCCTGAACGCAGCCATCGAAGCCGGCCGCGCCGGCGAGCACGGCAAGGGCTTCGCCGTGGTGGCCACCGAAGTGCGCAAGCTGGCCGAGCGCTCCACAAAAGCCACGCGCCAGATCGCAGAACTCATCCGCGGCGTGCAGGAAGACACGGGTCGCGTGGTGGACAGCATGACCGATGGCACGCGCCAGGTGCGCGACGGCGCGCGCCTGGGCGAAGAGGCCCGCTCGGCCCTGGCTGAAATCATGGACGTGATCGGCGAAACAGACCGCGAAATCAAGGTCGTGTCCGAGTCCCTGGAAAATCTCGTGGAGCAAAGCCAGAAAATCGTGGACTCCATGGACATGGTGGCCAGCGTGGTGCAGGAAAACACAGCAGCCACCGAGGAAATGGCGGCCAGCTCCAATGAAGTCGAGGAGTCCATGCGCCGCGTGGCCGCTATCTCCGAAGACAATGCCGCGGCCACCGAAGAAATCTCGGCCTCGGTCGAGGAGCAGACCGCCAGCATCATCGAAGTTTCCAACGCCGTGGCCGCATTGGGCGAAATGGCCAAGGAACTCGAAGGCGTATCGAAATCTTTTACTTTGTAGGCAGCGGGAGTTTTTCATGGACATGCAGCCCGCGTCCCCGCCCGCGCGGCGGCGGCGCAAGTCACTTACTCAGCACAAGCGCTACGAGGATCAGGGCGACCTGTTCGTGATCTTCCTGCTCGCGGGCGAGCGCTACGGCGCGGGCATCCACTGCGTGCAGGAAATCCTTAAACCGCGCAACATCACCGAAATTCCGCACACGCCCGACTCCCTGGCCGGGGTCATCAATCTGCGCGGCCGCATCGTGCCCGTGGTGGACCTGCGCCTCAAATTCGGCATGCCGCCGCGCCCGCACACCAAAACCACGCGCATCATGGTTGCCGTGATTGGCGACCTCACCCTGGGCATGATTGTGGATGAAGTCCTCGCCGTGCGCCCCATATCAAACAAGCGCATCGAATCCGCATCCCCCATGCTCTCAGGGTCTGTGGATGTGAATGCGGTTATCGGCCTGGCCAAGCTCGACGGCGAGGTGGCCACGCTTCTTAATCTTGAAGAGATTCTCGGCAGGCGCGACGATAACGCGCCCGCCGCAAATGGTTGAACACTGCTATGGCCCAGTACGATATTGACCCGGAAGAAATTGAAATCTTTCTTGAGGAAATGGATGAGCTCATAGAAATCCTCGAGGAAGATATTCTTAAGCTGGAAAAAGAGTCGGATAATCCGTCCCTGCTGGCTGAAATCTTTCGCGCCGCACACACGCTCAAGGGTTCGGCCGGCTCCATCGGGCTGCCCACGCTCGCCGAGCTTGCGCACGGCATGGAAAATGTCTTCGACGGCGTGCGCAAGGGCGAACTGCCCGTGTCGGTCCAGCTTATCGATACGTTTCTGAAGTGCACCGACACCCTGGGCATAATCCGCAAGGAAATTGCCGATCACGGCCAGGTCCAGTCCGAATTCCGCCATCATCTCGACGCCCTTCAATTAATTAAAGATCAAAAAACAAAGGCTGCTCCCATAGAGTCTGCGCCGCCTGCGCAAACCGAGGCGCCTGCGCCGCCCGCACCGCCTGCGCCTGCGCCGCCGGAACCCTGTGGCGCGCTCCAGGTGTTCGGCATCGCCGTGCACGCAGCCGCAACCTGCCGCATGCCTTTTGTGCGCGCCATGCAGGTGCTCACCTTCCTGTCCGATATAGGTACTGTGGAGCAGTCCCAGCCCGCGTTTGATGAAATCGAGCGCGAATCCGCATCCTTTCCCCTGTTTGTGCGCCTCAATACGCCCGCCGATGAAATGCGTATCCGCGAAGTGCTCGGCCTGATTGAAGATGTCGAGATATCCGGCGTCAGGCCCCAGGGCCAGGCTGCGGCACAGGCGCCGGATCCAGCCCCTGCGCCGGACCCCGAACCCCGCAGTGTGGAGATTTCCCCGGCCCAGCCAGAGCCGTCTGCGGACGAGCCGTCCCCGCCGCTGGCCGCCGTAGAATCCCCTGTTCCCGATCCGCAACCTGAACCTGAATCCGAACCCTCTGCGCCCCCGCCAAAGCCTTCCGCGGCCCAGGACGACAAAAAAACCGCTTCGCGTTCGGTGCGCGTGAACGTGGAGCGCGTGGACGCTATCATGGATCTGGTGGGCGAACTTGTGATCAAGCGCACGCGCCTCACGCAACTCAGCCGCATGATCGACGGCATGGCCGACGACATGGTCGAGGAAATCAACGAAACCGCGGACCACATCGAACACATCACCGCCCAACTCCAGGACCATATTCTCAAGGCGCGGCTCCTGCCCCTTGAGAATGTGTTCCACAAATTTCCGCGCATGGTGCGCGACCTGTCCCACAAGGTCGGCAAGCAAATTAAATTGGAAATAACCGGTGAAAAAACTGAACTGGACCGCTCCGTGCTGGAACAGATCGGCGATCCCCTCATGCACATTATGCGCAACTGCGTGGACCACGGCATCGAGAGCCCGAGCGCGCGCGAAGCCGCAGGCAAGCCCGCCGAGGGCTCCATCCGCATCGACGCCAGCCACGTCGAGGATCACGTGATCATCACAGTGGAAGACGACGGCGGAGGCATTGATACGCGCAAGGTGCTCAGCCGCGCGCGCGAGCGCGCACTGGCCCCGCCCGAAATCCTGGATCGCATGCAGGACGAGGATATTCTCAACCTGGTGTTCACGCCGGGCTTCAGCACGCGCGACACGGCCAGCGAACTCTCGGGCCGCGGCGTGGGCATGGATGTGGTGCGCACCAATATCGAAAAATTAAACGGCAGTGTGATCCTGCGCAGCGAACCCGGCAAGGGCACGCGCATGCTTATCAAACTCCCGCTCACCCTGGCCATCATAAGCTGTCTGCTCGTGCGCGTGCGCGACCGCGTATTCGCCGTGCCCCTGATTTCCGTGGTGCAGACTCTGCGCGTGGAGCCCGCTCAACTCAAAATCGTCAAAGGCCGTGAAACCATCCTGTTCGAGGATGCGGTGCTGCCCCTGGTGCGCCTCGATAGCCAGTTTGGCATCGTGACCGGTGCTGCGCACAAGGACCCGGGCAAGGTTTTCATTGTGGTCGTGTCCTGGGGCGGCCAGCGCGCGGGCTTCGTGGTGGACGCCCTGGTGGGCGACCAGGATATCGTGATCCGCCCGCTCGGCGAATACGTGGGCGAAGTGCCCGGCATCGCCGGCGCAGCCATTCTGGGCGACGGCAACATCGCTCTGATCATCGATGTGGGCGGCGTTGTCAAAAGGCGCAGCCGGGAATTTGAACTTATGCCCTGAGCCGCATGATTCCGGCGGCTGCCGTGGCGCGCGTTTTTGCCGGAACAGGGTTTTAAAGGATATTGCGCGGCATGGCCGAAAAAAAACCTGCAACCGTTCTGTTGTGCGATGATTCCAAAACGCACCGCACCCGGATCCGAAAGGTGCTGGCCGGAGAAAACTACAGGGTTCTCGAAGCCTCGGACGGCATTGACGCCGTGCAGATGTTCCGCGACGCCAGGCCCGACCTGGTGCTCATGGACAATGATATGGCTGTGATGAACGGCATTGACGCTATCCGTTATATCCGTAAAA
>Ga0351857_1005_pt1 | contig 55669 bp, 45 predicted proteins | sample BONcelHFGM3001D9_FD_206801 | JGI IMG/M metagenome (GOLD analysis project Ga0351857, IMG submission 206801) | Enriched cells from coal bed in the Powder River Basin, Montana, United States - BONCAT cells FGM rep2 HSBNCT.FGM.300.1.D9 ... | reverse complement strand
AGGATGATTATCTTTCATAAATTGTAAATCAAATAAATCAAGCGGGCGTGGACCAACTATACTCATCTCTCCTTTAAGAACATTAATTAACTGTGGGAGTTCATCAAATCCGGTGATTCTTAATATTCTACAAATACGTGGAACTTTTTCAACCAAGCCTGGACTTTGCAAAAACTTTCTTTCAATAGTCTCATGCCCCTTCGGATTTTCATCGACTGTTCTAATTTTGTAGATATTAAAGAGTTTGCCATCGAAGGTCAAACCTCTTCGTTGGGTATAAAATGGAGAGGTTTTTAATTCAATAAAGCTGATAATAATTGATATGAACGACACCGGCAGTAATATTATTAAAAGTAATATTGCCACAATAATATCAAAAAATCTGTGATTGTTTTGCTGATTCATCTGTAAATTCAGAAAGAAATACCGAACGATTTAGTTGAACAAGAGAATAATTTATTTATACTGCAAACTAATAAATTTGCCAATAACTTAGGCAAAAAAAATCTGAAACTTTCATTCAAAAAAAGTAAATTTGAACAAATGATAAATATTCCAATTTAACTCAAAAGGTTTTTTATGAAATTTGATTTTACCGAAGAACAACTTATGATTCAACAAACCGCAAAAGAATTTGCAGAAGCAGAAATAGCTCCAAGTGCAGTAGAACGGGATAAAAATGCAGAGTTCCCTGCAGAAATTGTAAAAAAACTTGGTGAACTTGGCTTTTTAGGAATGATGGTTTCACCCGAATATGGTGGTGCCGGAATGGATACAATCAGCTATGTAATTGCAATGATTGAAATCTCAAAAATTGATGCGAGTGTCGGTGTTATTATGTCGGTAAATAATTCTTTAGTTTGTTGGGGTTTAGAACATTATGGTTCTGATTTCATAAAACAAAAATATCTTATACCGCTTGCAAAAGGGGAGAAGTTAGGTGCATTTGCATTATCTGAACCTGAAGCAGGAAGCGATGCAACACATCAAACTACAACCGCTGATGAAGACGGAGATTATTTTATTCTTAACGGAATGAAAAACTGGATTACTAACGGAACCACTGCCGATTACTTTTTAGTTGTTGCTCAAACGGATAAATCAAAAGGACACAAAGGGATTACAACTTTCCTTGTCGAAAAAGGGACCGGAGGTTTCACACACGGAATTAAAGAAGATAAACTTGGTATAAAAAGTTCGGATACATGTTCACTTTCATTCACAAATTGCAGAGTCCCAAAAGAGAATATTATCGGCGAAGAAGGAAAAGGATTCAACTTTGCAATGGCTACATTAAATGGCGGAAGAATCGGAATAGCTTCTCAAGCAATTGGTATTGCTGAGGCTTCTTTAGAGGCTTCAATTAAATATGCCAAACAACGAAAAGCATTCGGAACTGAAATTGCAAATCACCAGGCTATTCAGTTTAAATTAGCAGATATGGCGGTTAAACTTGATGCTGCAAAATTACTTACTTTACAAGCGGCTTCTCTCAAAGATCAACATAAAAATTATGTTAAAGAATCAGCTATGGCTAAACTTTATGCCTCAAAAGTTGCGGTCGAAAATGCATTAGAAGCAATACAAATACATGGTGGTTATGGATATGTGCGTGAATATCTTGTCGAAAGATATTTGAGAGATGCTAAAATCACCGAAATTTATGAAGGAACTTCAGAGATTCAGAAAATTGTTATTGCAAGAACTTTACTGCAAAAATAATGAACAAGTTTTTAGTCCCCTTTTTATTGATTTTTTTTATTATCCATATTGAGGGGACTGCTCAAGTCAATAAGGAAGATTGGAAGAAAAAAGTTCCTAACTATGCAAAACAGACTGTTGTTGTAAGTGCCGAACCCGATTTTTCTTCCGGTTCTTTTTTGGGTTCTGTTATAAAATCGGCAGTAAAGATTTATGGTTACACAATCTCTCAGCATGACGGAGATAATTGTCCATTTCATCCGACATGTTCTGCTTTTTTTATAGATGCGGTAACAAAAAAAGGAGTTATAGAGGGGACTTTGCTTTTTGCCGATCGGTTCACACGCGATGCGAATTTCTATAAACCTTCCGGAAAATATTACAGACTTTCCAACGGTAAGTTTTATGATCCTGTTGGGCGATATCTTCTAAAATCAACCGAATTTATTTATGCCCCTTAAGAATAAAATTCGTTTGATCCTTTTTCTTGTTTTCATCTTTTTTAATCAACAATCATTACCGCAGAATGTTTTTTATAGCGATAGTTCCAGAACAGCTTTTGCAGATTTTCTTTTTTGCTCCGGCGACTTTGAATTTGCAATTAACGAGTATACAAAAATTTCTTCTTTTCATTCCGATGATATTATCAAATTCAAAACTGCTTATGCCTATTCTCGATTGGGAGATATTGATAAAGGAAAATCATTATTCAAATCAATTTCAGGCAGATTGAAAACCAAAGCTGAAGAGCAAATTATACTTGCCGATTTTTTATCAGGCAATTTTGATAAAAATTATCAAAGTGAGACAAATGCCGGAGTAAGATTTTATCTGCTTAATTCAATATATAGCAATAAGAATGTTGATAATCAAATATTAACCAATTTTAATAATGTAGATTCTGAAATCATTCTTAAATTTTCAACTGAAAGAAGAGAGTTAGATCAAAAAAGTCTTTTCCTAGCGGGACTTTATTCAGCCTTAGTTCCGGGGAGTGGAAAAATTTATACCGGACAAATTGGAGATGGAATTACTGCTTTTATTGCAACTTCACTTCTAACGTTTTTATCGGTTGATAATTTTAAACATAATCATAATTTCAGAGGATATCTTTTCGGAACTCTTGCTGCGGTCTTTTATGGCGGTAATGTTTATGGTTCGGCTGTTTCGGCGCATCAATATAATTTAAAGACTAAGTATGAATGGGAACAAAATTTTAATTCTTTTATTGAACAGAAAAACTATTTTATAAATGAACCGGAATTTTTAAAATGTCGCTAATCCGGATAGTAATATTTGTTTCTATTTTTAGCTTTGTTATTTCTGCTCAAAACCAACTCCATCAGGTGTTATTAAAAGCATCTCAAAATTATCAATCAGAAAATTACTTTGACGCAATCACCGAAGCTAAACGGGTAATCTATTTTGATGTAGAAAAACTCTACCATGCAGCAGCCTATGAAATAATGGGGGATGCATATAAAGAGACCGGACACTATTCTGAAGCGGTTCAAGCCTATACTCAAGCCGAAATAAACTCATTTGATTTGGAATATGTTTATCTATTAAAAATTAAAAAAGTTAGGACAAACATTCTTCGTCGTGTTATTCCTTCAACACTAAGGATGTTGGAAGAGTTGGAAAATGAAAAGAATGATGAAAAGAAAATTGAAGAAATCAATTATTGGAGGGGGTGGGCTTATATTTTTAATGATGATTGGGGTGCTGCGTCGAAAGAATTTGGTAAAATAAACAACCAACATGAATTGAAATTATTTTGTGAAAAGGTTGATAATGAAAAATATTCGGTTACTTTTGCAAAGACGATTTCGGCAATTCTTCCCGGAAGCGGACAAATTTATTCAGGCAATTATCTAAACGGAATTTTCTCTTTAGGGTGGAATGTTTTGTGGGGATACTTAAGTGTGAAATCTTTTATCGACAACAGGATTTTTGACGGAGCGATGATTACTTCATTATTATGGCTTCGTTTTTATAACGGTAATCTGCAAAACGCCGAAGAATTTGCGAAACAAAAAAACATTGAAATAAATAACAAAGCACTTTATTATCTTCAAAATCAGTATAAAGGGTCAAAACCGTGAATCTTTCCGAAGATCAAATCCGCGAACTTGCTATTCAGGCAGTTAAAGAATTTGGCGACAAAGCAACCCCCGAATCTGTTCAGAATTATATAGAAAATGAACTAACCAAATCAGGTACAATTCAATTCAGTAAAAACAGTACTAGCGGAAGAGTTATTCTAACTTCATTCGGCTTAAATGCTACAGGAATTGTAAGCTCGATTACAAAAACACTTAGTGACTGCAATTGCGATATTCTTGACATATCACAAAAAATTATGCAAGAGTTTTTTACAATGATAATGATGATTGATATCTCTAATTCCGAAAAGGATTTAAAAGATATTCAAGAAGAAATGAACCGGATTGCAGAATCACTAAAAGTAAAAATTTATCTTCAACATGAAGATGTTTTCCGATTTATGCACAGAATTTAATAATTATAAACCTACAGAAATAATATGCCTTACGATTTTGACGAAATACTCGAAACTATTAAAATGACGGAAATCGAACATTTCGATATCCGAACGGTTACAATGGGAATCAGTTTAAGAGATTGTTCCGATAGAAATATCTCCGTAACTACTCAAAAAATTTATGAAAAAATTATGCGGCTCGGATCTAACCATGTTAATTATGCTCGTGAGGTTGAACGCAAATATGGAATCTCAATAGCCAACAAACGAATTTCAGTTACACCAATTGCAATCGTAGGTGATGCTTTTGGTGAAGATGAATTTGTGAAAATTGCCGAAGTACTCGATAAAGCTGCGACCGAAGTTGGTATAGATTACATAGCAGGTTATTCAGCATTAGTTCAAAAGGGAATGACCAATGGTGATTTGAATTTAATTAAATCGATTCCCGTTGCACTTTCAACTACAAAAAAAGTTTGCTCAAGTGTCAATATAGGCTCAACAAAAGCCGGAATCAATATGGATGCCGTCAATATGATGTCTGATGTCATTAAGCATACGGCATTTCTTACTAAAGATAATGATTCGGTAGGTTGTGCAAAATTGGTGGTCTTTTGTAATGCAGTTGAAGATAATCCATTCGTAGCCGGTGCATTTCACGGTGTTTCAGAACCTGAAGTCGTTTTGAACGTCGGAATAAGTGGTCCCGGTGTTGTACTTGATGCTATAAAAAGTGCAGGACGAGTTGACTTTCAATCTTTGGCTGAAGTAATAAAGAAAACAGTTTTCAAGATTACAAGAGCCGGAGAACTTCTCGGGAGAAAAGTTGCCGAGAGAAACAATATCCCATTCGGAATAGTCGATATTTCACTTGCTCCAACTCCTGCCGAAGGAGATAGTATTGGTGATATTCTGATTGCAATGGGAGTTGAAGATGTTGGAGCTCCGGGAACTACGGCAGCGCTTGCAATGCTTAATGATTGCGTAAAAAAAGCCGGTTTAATGGCAAGTTCTTCTGTCGGTGGAATGAGCGGTGCTTTTATTCCCGTAAGTGAAGATGCAAGTATGATTCGCGCTGTTGAAAGAGGAAATCTTTCATTAGAAAAACTTGAAGCAATGACTGCAGTCTGCTCTGTAGGGCTTGATATGATAGCCGTTCCGGGGGATACACCCGCTACAACAATCGCAGGCATCATTGCAGATGAAGCAGCAATAGGAATGATTAATGATAAAACTACCGCTGTCAGAATTATTCCGGCTTATGGAAAATCGGTAGGCGATTATGTTGATTATGGCGGCTTACTTGGACGAGCACCGATAATGCCTGTTCGATTGATAAGTTCAGCAAATTTAGTTTTACGTGGCGGAAAAATTCCGGCACCGATAAGAAGTTTAACTAATTAATTTTTTTTTCTGTTTCTTACTGATCACAGATTCTTAAAGAAAAAAATTGTATATTTTGTTTTGTTTATGTAATCATAGGAGGATTGAATGAAAAAAGGCTTACTAATAGGCTGTTCGGTAGCTGGTCTAATCCTAATTGTTGTGGCAGTTTTAATTTCCTGGGGTATAGGAGCCTACAATAATCTTGTAACTCTTGATGAAGAAGTCAATAAAGGTTGGAGTTTGGTAGAAAACCAATACCAAAGAAGAATAGATCTTATTCCAAATTTGGTTAACACAGTAAAAGGTTATGCAAATTTTGAAAAAGAAGTTCTTACCGGCGTTACAGAAGCGCGTGCAAAGGCTAGTTCAATTCAGGCAACACCAGAATTAATGAATAATCCACAGGCATTCCAAAAATTCCAGCAAGCTCAAGGTGAATTGGGAAGTGCACTGTCACGTTTATTAGTTACTGTAGAGCGCTATCCGGAGCTTAAAGCAAATGAGAATTTCCTTCAGTTGCAGGCACAATTAGAAGGGACAGAAAACCGAATTTCAGTCGAACGAAAAAAGTTTAACGAAGCGGTTCAGATCTATAATACTACAATTAAAAAATTTCCAACATCAATCTTTGCATCCCTATACGGGTTTAAGGATAAACAATATTTTCAAGCAATTGCAGGAGCTGAAGCCCCTCCCAAAGTTGAATTTAATTAATGTCTTATAAAGTTTTATTTATATTATTATTTGCAGTAAATGTATTTACTCAACCAAAAGTGCCCACTCTTAACAAGTGGGCTACTGATTTTACCAACACTCTTTCCTCTTCAGAATTAAATCAGCTTAACAATTATCTAAAAGTTTTTGAAGATTCCACCTCCAATCAGTTAGTCTTTCTAATGATTCCAACTCTTGACGGTTATCCGATTGAAGACTTTTCTTTTGAAACCGCAAAGCTGAATAAAATCGGTTCAAAGAAAAATGATAACGGAATTCTCTTCTTAGTCGCAAAAAATGACCGATTATTAAGAATTGAAGTCGGTTATGGTTTAGAAGGAGTTTTACCCGATGCACTTTCTTCGCAAATAATTCGCAACGAAGTTGTTCCTCAATTTAAGGGAGGCAATTATTTTGCCGGAATTGCAGCAGGCATTCAGTCAATTGTAGAAGCTACTGTAGGGGAATACAAAGGAGTAAAGAAAAAGGATGACAATTTTGATTCCTTTGGTGATTACATCCCGTTAATTTTCTTTTTGATAAGTGCTGTCTCTTTCTTCGGTAGAAAAGGGAGAAAAAGCGGAATTTATTTTGGTGGTTTCCCTGTGGGTGGTTTTGGTGGTGGGAGAAGTAGCGGCGGCGGGTTTGGCGGATTTAGCGGTGGCGGAGGTTCATTTGGCGGAGGCGGTTCCAGCGGAAGTTGGTAATTCAAAATACTGAGTGAACATATATTCTCATGAATATGTTAAAAAAATATTTTCACCCCAATTAAATGGAATTCTATTGATTCCCTTGTTTCTCAAATGAAAATGGCTATTTTTGAGATTGACAAAAATATTTATGATGAAAAAAGAAATATTACTTAAGAACAACTATCAAAATTAATTATTTTAAAACCTTAGAGGAGAACTAATATGGCAATTATGATAACCGAAGAATGTATCAATTGTGGTGCTTGCGAACCTGAATGTCCTAATACTGCAATTTATGAAGGAGGAGCAAATTGGGAATTAAGCGGTACCTCTTACGGAGACGGCGATGCTGCTCCTTCGGGTGCTTCCGGATTCTTTTCAAATGATTTTTTCTACATTGTTCCTGATAAATGTACTGAATGCGTCGGTTTCCATGACGAACCACAATGTGCGGCTGTTTGTCCGGTTGACTGCTGTGTTCCTGATCCAAACCATGTTGAAGATAAAGATACTCTTTTAACTCGTAAAGAATATCTCGACAGTCTGGGAAGATAATTTCTAAATATCAATTTGATTGATAAGGCTTTCACTCTTTGTGAAAGCCTTTTTTATTTGAAACCGATATTGTTTCTCTTTGATTAAATTCTCTCTAATTTTAAAATAAAAATAAAAGGTCGTATGAAAATAGGAAAGTACACAATTCATGTAATCGAAACGGGAATCTTTTCTCTTGACGGTGGGGCAATGTTCGGAATTATTCCGAAACCAATTTGGGAAAAGGAGCATATTCCGGATGATAAAAATCGAATCAAAATGTCACTTCGCACGCTTCTCCTTGTTTCTGATAATCGCAAAATATTAGTCGATACAGGTATGGGAAATAAGTGGAATGACAAATTAAAATCGATTTACAAAATTGATAATACTTCTTATACTCTCGAAAAATCGCTGCTTGAAAAAGGATTCAGTAAGGAAGAGATTACAGATGTTTTTCTAACTCATCTTCATTTTGATCATGCGGGTGGAGCAACTGAGGTGAAAAACGGAAAAATTCTTCCCTCATTCCCAAATGCTAAATATTATGTTCAAAAAAATAATTTAGCCTGGGCACTAAATGCAACCGAACGAGACAAAGGGAGTTATATTGAAGATAATTTTATCCCGTTAGTTAACGAAGGAGTTCTTAATCTTCTTGATAAAAAAGACAAATATTTTGATGATGAACTTGAAATTATTGTAGTTAACGGACATACAAATGCTCAACAACTTTTAAGAATTTTTGACACTTCGCAAACTCTTTTTTATTCCGGTGATTTATTCCCGTTCGCATCACATATTCATCTACCGGCTATAATGGGATACGATTTACAGCCTTTAATCACGCTTCAAGAGAAGAAAGAAATTTTACCTATAGCAGTTGAAGAAAATTGGAAAATCTTTTTTGAACATGATTTTACAACTTTAGCCGCAACTGTTAAAAAGAACGATAAAGGATTCGGAGTTGATGAAATTTTTAAATCCATCTGAACCGGATAGTGAAGATTTTTTTCAAGTTTGCAAACTCTCTGATTTAAAAGAAAAGCAAGGAAGAAAATTTATTGTTAATGAAGTGCAAATTGCAGTTTTCAAAATAGGGGAGAATGTTTTTGCACTAAATAATGTCTGTCCTCATCAGCATTCTGCAATTATTTATGATGGTTTTATTGAAGATGATTGTATTGTCTGCCCCGCACATGGATGGAAGTTCCGATTAACTGATGGCAAGTTACCCTCCGGAAGTAAAGGACTTGATTCATACAAAGTAAAAATTCTTAATGAATTTATCTGGATAAAAGTAATTCAGAAAAAATTCAATTGGTGAAAATTGGCTAATCTTTCAAATCAAATAGTCATTGATGAAGCAAAAAAAATCGGTTTTGTCTTAATCGGTTTTGCCCCGTATCGACTCCTAAAAAAAGAAATTCAATATTACGAAGAGTGGATAAATAAAGGCTATAACGCCGATATGAATTATTTGGAAAAAAATATTGATAAAAGGGAAGATGTAAAAAATATCCTTCCCGATGCTCAATCGGTGATTTCATTAGGACTTAATTATCAAACAAACGAAGTTCATTCAAATCAGAATGGATTTGGAAAAATATCCCGTTACGCTTGGGGAAAAGATTATCATCTAATAATGTGGAAGAAACTTGATGAATTAATTTCTGAATTAAAAAAGATTGATCATAACTTTGAAGCTAAAAGTTATGTCGATACCGGTCCTGTTATGGATAAAACATGGGCTGTTAATGTGGGACTCGGGTGGCTTGGTAAGCATACAAATGTTATTAATCGGGAGATCGGCAGTTCCTTTTTTATTGCAACCATAATTACTAATTGTAGTTTTGAACCATCTCAAATTGTTACTGATCATTGCGGAAGTTGTACCGCTTGTATTGATGCTTGTCCAACTGATGCAATTTTTAATGAGTATCAACTTGATGCATCAAAATGTATATCGTATCTGACTATTGAAAATAAAGGGGAAATACCGATTGAGTTTAAAGGTAAATTTGATAATTGGCTTTTCGGATGCGATATCTGCCAGGATGTTTGTCCCTGGAATAAAAAGTTTTCCATTACAACATCAGTTAATGAGTTCTTCCCGACTAACAATAATAAGGAGATTTCTTTAAACGAAGTTATTGAGATGACTCAAGATGAATTTTCTAAAAGATTCAAAAACAGTCCGATCAAAAGAACAAAACTTAACGGGCTTAAAAGAAATGCAAAGTTTCTTTTAGATGAATGAACCATCTATTAAAATGGTTTTGAATCCTTTTAACATTTGAGTGAATCATATAATTGTGAATTGTAATTATTATGCTGAATCACTAAAAATAATCTTGTTAGCAACTCATCTTACATATAAATTGAGTTTAAATAAATTATGATGTGAATTACTTGGTGCTTTTGTGCCTTTGTGGCGAAATTATGTCTTCTTTTTTTGCCTCGAAGTCTCAGAGACACAAAGGAACAACTGAGTGTTATGGTGAGTTTGTAATTTGCGAATTGATTCAGAATCTTAAAGTCTTCATCAATCTTGTTTATCGATAGAAGAAACAAGAATAAACCTTTATCTTTACAATAAAAGAATTTTAAATTAATCTTTATTAGGAGAAATAATGTCAGAGAATAATCATATTAAAGTTGCTATAATCGGCTCGGGTCCTGCCGGATTAACTGCCGCACTCTACACGGGAAGAGCAAATCTAAATCCGGTAATATTTGAAGGAATGCAGCCCGGTGGACAATTAACAATAACCACAGAAGTCGAAAATTATCCCGGTTTTGAACATGGAATTCAAGGACCGGAGCTAATGGATATTATGCGTAAACAAGCCGCGAGATTCGGTGCTGTTTCACATTTTAAAGAGATTACTGAAGTTGATTTTTCGGTTCGTCCTTTCAAGTTGAAATCTTATGATGAAGAATATACGGCTGATTCAATTATAATCTCAACAGGTGCTTCAGCAAAATTGATTGGACTTGAAAGTGAAAAACAATATATGGGTTATGGTGTATCAGCTTGTGCTACCTGTGATGGATTCTTCTTTAAGAATCAAAAAGTTATAATTGTCGGTGGTGGTGATACAGCAATGGAAGAAGCTAATTATTTAACCCGTCATGCCGCAGAAGTAATTGTTGTGCATAGAAGAGACGGTTTTAGAGCTTCCAAAATTATGTACGAAAGAGCTTTGAAAAATCCCAAAATATCATTTATGCTTAATAAAGTTGTAAAAGAAGTTTTAGGAGTAGAAGAAAACAATCGAAAGAGAATGACCGGTGTACTACTTGAAGATACGGTAACCGGAGAAGTTACAAAACTTGATGCCGATGGACTTTTTGTCGCTATCGGTCATCAGCCAAATACTAAATTGTTTGAAGGTAAATTAGATATGGACGGAAGCGGTTATCTCAAAGTAAAAAACGGAAGTACATATACAAATATTGAAGGTGTTTTTGCTTCAGGTGATGTTGCTGATAAAACCTATCGCCAGGCAATTACTGCCGCAGGTACCGGCTGCATGGCTGCTATTGATGTTGAAAGATGGCTGGAATCTCAAGAAATGTAATTAATAAATTAAATGATGCGAAGGCTGTCAAAATGACAGCCTTTTTTTTATAATTTGGATGAGAAAATATCACCTCTTAAAACTATTTCAATAAAACCAATTTCTTTGTTGCTGTAAAACTTCCTGATTTAATTTGATAGAAATAAATACCACTTGAAAGTTTACTCCCATTAAATTCAATTTTGTGATTACCGGATTTCTTTTCCTCGTTAACCAAAGTTTTAATTTCTTTTCCGAGTATATCATACACTTTTATACTCACAAGACCATTTTGTGGAATTGAATAATTAATTGTAGTTATTGGATTAAATGGATTAGGGTAATTTTGAGAAAGTTCATACATATTAACCGTTGCGGAGGCTTCTCCATCTAATCCTAAGGGAAATTGTCCAAAGTTACTTCTATGTAAACTTTTTGCATAACTCGTTATCCGTCTCGCTTCATAAAATGAACTGAGCGGATTTTCTTTTCTTCCGACAATAAATGCTCCAATTATTTCAATAGGCTCATTAACTTTTAGTTTGAAAGGACCTGTGCTTAATAAAAATCGTTGATCAGTTTTTGTATTACAAATCCAACCAATATTTGAACCCGGATTTCCCGAGTATAAAAATTGTGGTGGTACACTTGAACAATTCACTCCACCAACAACAGACCCCAAAGGCCAATTACAAGGATTAATAGGATTACCATATTTGTCAAGTCCTAACATTAAATTACGAGCTTCATAGTGGGTATTTGGGTCACCTATAGTCGGATGGCTTTGAAGAAAATGCATGAAAGCCGTCATTTTTCGATTCATTGCTCCCGGGTAGGTTTTTATTCCAAGAAGACTCCCTTTCATTGAATAGGCTGTATCAAGCGGTGTATCGGTACCTTCATCATAAATCCCATTGCTATTATTATCAATGAATGTTATACCGGGTACATAATCAAAAGGTCCCTGTAACAAAGATACACCCACCGTGGGAGCTGCTAATCCGTAATGACTATCGTAATCATTATGATATGTGAACCCTGCATCAAGGAGTGTATCAGACGCAACAAGGTCATCATAAGCATCGCCTACATCAGGATCTGTCCAAAATGAAAAATAGACTGAATCCATTAATGGTGTTGTGGTTCCCTTATTAAGAATTTTATATCGAATGAAAAGGGTGTTGTTTAAAGTATTTAGTGAGGAATCCACATATCCGAAGATAGTCTGTCCTATTTCTATCCCCTGAGGCTCAACTTCAGAAAAACGTCGTAGTATTGAAGGGACTGCATCGTTGTAAACAGTATATGCAGAAATATCTCCTAAAATATCCGGCCTATCTTCATTTGGATCCCAAACATTATTTCCATTTAGATCAATCGGGTCATAAATACCATCATTATTTCCATCGTAGAAATCTGCGCCTAAGGTTACAGCAACTTTCCAATCAAGCCACGAACTACTAAAGGGAGCATCATAAACCGAAACGACATAAATTTGATTTCGGGGATCGGTACCCGGTGCTCCTAATAATCCGGCAGAATAATCTTGTATGCGGGAAGCACTTGCAACTGCATTTGCCCACATTGTAGAATTACTTTTCCCTGATAAATAAAATCCGCTTGAAAACATTACAACTTTATCATCATATAATGCTCCATCTCGACCATTAATTAATACATCAGCCAGTATCCCGGAATTGTTGATAGGCATTTTTAACCTATTAACATCAAGGAAATATGATGAAACAGGTATACCTGACGGAATCACAATTACACCCCCATATTCAGTGGTTTGATTTAATAGTGAGTCAACAGCTTTAACATACAAAACAACATTATCTCCGGAATTTAAAGTTGAGGGAATTTCGGTACTATATACATTGTCATTCGCTATGGAATCACCATTTATGCCATCATCATTCATAAATAGTGGTGATTGAAACTTACCATTGAATTCATATTCAAGTATTACGGAATCGATTTTATTATCATCATCTATTAAAGCTCTTACAAAAACTTTTTGATTTGGCATATTATCGAGGAAGGCATTCACATGAAAAACTTTAGGGGGGGTATAACTATCAATACTCTCCCCCGGGATTCCTATCCATATTCTGTTATTATTATTTGTTGTTGAATCTCGACCGGATAAAAAAGATACTATCGGTTTATTTGCAATCATAGAAATCTGTGGCTGAGTATCAGAACCTTTATACGAAGTAAATTTGTTTGCTGTGGACCAACTCAAACCGGAATTTGTAGATTTAATAAATTCTAACTCATTATTTTTAAAACCTGAAAAAGGAGTTGGAAGTTCAGTTTCATAAATGAGATAGATAGTGTTTGTATCGGTACGGGTACTTTTTGCTCCCTTTATTACTCCGGGTGTGCTGTAAATTATTTCTCCTGGGGGTGACCAAGTTGCCCCATAATCTAATGAAACAACAGAATATATATTGTTAGCTAAAGTATCTTTTTTTATATAATACATTATCTGTTTACCTTCTTCTAACTGAACTAACGAAGGTGATGTGACGGAAGGATCCGTAACCAGCCTTTTTTCTAGTCCCCAGGTTATTCCATTATCACTACTTTCAACTCGGAAAATCCCTGGAGAAGATATGTGACTTTTTGTATACATTAGATATACTGAATTTGTATCATTGATTACCGGGAATAAGGAGGTAGCATATCTTCTATTTATCAAGGTAGTACCAGTCTGTAAAATTGTTTCAGTCGACCATGTATTTCCTTCATCATCTGAATATTTAGAAAATACGATTCCGTTTTTGAAAAAGACTATTAATCTACCTGAAGTTGTAACTATAGATGCTAAATCATTAATTTGAGATAAATTATTTGACTGATATAATAGTTTTTTTTCATTCCATGAAATACCATAATCACTACTTTTACTAAACAGAATTTTTCCTGACTCTGACCAAAACATAAATAACATATTCGATGAATTAGAGCTAATTGAGTGAGCATCTACGTTTAAATTTGGATTCGAAAGTTTAAAATCTTTAATTTCCGAAATTTGAGGAAACGTAACTTTTATGCAAAGTAACAGTAATAAAAATATTTTCTTCATTGTATTCCCTTATAAAATGTGATTAAAAAATCTATAGTTATTAACAGGTGAAACTCAAGGACAAGTTTATTTCAAAAGAGCTTCTATTACATAAACTTAAGTTTGTACTCAGTTTTATTTTTGAAGCCATATTTTATTTTAATCTAAAACTATTTCAATAGCACCAATTTCTTTGTTGCTGTAAAACTTCCGGATTTAATTTGATAGAAATAAATACCACTTGAAAGTTTACTCCCACTAAATTCAATTTTGTGATTACCGGATTTCTTTTCCTCGTTAACCAAAGTTGTAATTTCTTTTCCGAGTATATCATATACTTTTATGGTTACTAATCCATTTTGTGGAATTGTATAATTAATTTTCGTTATTGGATTAAATGGATTAGGATAATTTTGAGAAAGGGAATATACCGGGGCTGCAATATATTTGTTTTCATTATTCAAGATAACACCCCCTTCTCTATATATTACTAATCCGTAATAAGTTCCAATCCATTTATTCCCTGCTTTATCGATAGCGAGACTTGGTATTTCATGCAATAGACCCGGGAAAACCGGATGTTGGTAACTAGACCAATTTGTTCCATCGAATGATAATAAACCGCCTAAAACAGTTCCAATCCAGATTTTGTTTCCCTCCGCAGCAAGAGAATAGACCCAATTAGACGTAATTGGAGAATTGCTTGCATTATAAGATGTCCAATTATTTCCATCAAACTTACAAAGACCTGTTAAATAAGTACCAATCCAAATATTGTCAAGGTTGTCAAAAGTTATTGCCCAAATTGAATTAGAAGGAATTTGTGTGTTGGTTGTATCGAAAATTTCCCAGTTAACTCCATCAAATGCAGCGAGACCACCACCCCTGGTTCCTACCCATAATTTCCCGGTTTTATCTACTGCCAAACTTAATATAACATTACTTTTTAGAGGGGAGTTATAACGATTATAAATAGTCCAATTTGTCCCGTCAAATTTTACTAATCCTTGAGAATTTGTACCAATCCATAAATAACCTGAACTATCTATAGCTGATGTCCAAATCATACTATCGGGTAAATCAGAATTAATAGTATTATAAAAAGTTATTGTTGAATCTTTCAATTTTGCTAAACCCGATTTTTTTGTCCCCAACCAGATATAACCTGAATCATCGGTTGCAACTGAATTTATTCCAAAATCAATATTGTCATAAGAAGTCCAATTTATTCTATCAAACTGAGCAAGCCCGCTACCAGTTCCAATGTACATACCCCCATTTTCATTATTGGGAACAATATAATAGACATCATTTCCAGGCAAACCTGTATTATGAAAAGTGATTTTTTGCCAGGAGTTATCATCAAATTTCACTAATTGTTGACTATGCGATATAATCCATTTATTCCCTAGATCATCAATAAATAATGAAGAAATCTGATCCCAAGGAATTCCCGAATTAGATGTATTATAAATTGTCCATTCAGAATGATTGAATTTAACCATTCCGCAATTCGCAGTTCCTGCCCAGACATTATTCAAAGAATCTATGGCAAGTGTAGTAATGTGGTTCTCAGGTAATCCAGAATTTGAATTATCAAAAACTCTCCAGACAGAATCTTTTGTAATATTAACAATCCCTCCTGCGGTTGCCACCCATTTCCCACCATCTCTATCAAATTCAATATTTATCACATTATTTGAAGGTAATAATGAGTTTGATGCGTTATAAACTACCCAATTCGTATTATCGAATTTTAACAAACCGGCGCCGTTTCCAATCCATTTAACACCTTCACTATCAATAGCAAGTGTGAATATATAATTACTTTTCACACCCGAATTGGATCTATTGTATCGTGTCCAGTTTGTCCCATCAAATTTTAAGAGCCCATTACCAGAAGTTCCTATCCAAACGATTCCTTCATCATCCACGCAAATTGATTTTGGTTTTGTTTGTCCTATGTAGAAGGAATCAGAAGAAAAAGATAAAAAATTCTCTCCGTTATACTTTAGTAATTTTCCATTGCTTATAAACCATATATTACCGTTTTTATCTGTTGTTATTGTACTTGGAGCATATTCATTAAAAAAAATTGTATCATTAGATATTCTATTTATTTTTGCCAGTCCATTCCCCCCAATCCAAATATCATCTTCATTAAAAGCTGCACACATCATGTAGTTAAAGCGGTTGAAATACAACCATTCGTTCGATTGAGAATAAGCGAAGGTTGAAACGAATATGTAGAAACAGATGAAATATAATCTTGTCATTATTTACCTTTCAACATGAGTATAAAAAATTGTATGCAATTTATTTTTAAGATTTTTTTTGCCAGTTTACTTTATTAATAACATCTTCTTCGTTTGCAAAAATTCACCTGCTTGAATTTTATAAAGGTAGATACCGCTTGATAATCTTCTTCCGTCAAACTCAATGCTGTGACGACCAACTTTTTGTTCTTCATTAACTAAGGTGATTACTTCTCTGCCGAGTATATCATATACTTTTATACTCACAAGACCATTTTGTGGAATTGAATAATTAATTGTAGTTATTGGATTAAATGGATTAGGATAGTTTTGAGAAAGGGAATATCCTTCAATCAAATTACGAGTTCCGAAGCCGAGGATGAAACTTCTATCCGGTGTAAAAATGAAAGTATCCGCCGCAGTGATTTGTTTGTACGTCTTAATAAATAAAGTATCGTTTATTGTGGGGAAAAGACCTTGTAAAAAATCAAACTTTAATTCATAACTTGTAATTGTCCCGCTTGCATTGGTCGGGCGTAATACTATTGTTTCTGACAAATCCCATTTACCATTATTTCTGGTTGCTGCTGTCCTTTCATTAATAAGATAAGTGGCTTTTTCAAGGGCGGGGTAAGTTAAAATTTTAAATGGACATATCGTTGCAACATTCGATTGGTTTCTTGATGTATCACCCGGTTGTACATAACTGCCATTAGATAATGTATCGAAACTAGTAAATGTAATTATCCAATCTTCAGCGGCAGGTGTCTTCGGATTTCCGATGGAGACCGGTATAAATGAAAATGAAGAGTTTAATGAACTATTATTAAAAAAAGTTTGCTCCTCATTAATTCGAGTAACCTGGTCTTTGATGCTCATCTTTAACCCGTCAAAAGAGGGGGTTGTCAAATTTGGAAGCAAAGGATAATCAATTATTGAATATGTATTTGATTCCATGTTCTTGATTGAGAAATTTTTACTTTCTCCGGATATATTAAAACTAACTTTGTACTGAGAATAATTTATTGCAGATGTATCTACAACTATAAAGTTGAAGTCTGGTGTGGAATTCCCCGAAATTTGATTAACTAACGAAGTCTGATAAATTCCTTTTTCTTCATTGATTGCAAATTTTTCAGAAAGAATAGTTGAATCTGAAAAACCATCCGATGCTGTTAATCTAAGATAATATGAATCAGAATTCGGGAGATTTGATAAATGGCTGATATAATTAATCACACCGGTTGAGTAATTTCCATTTTCTATCAAAGTGAAAAAAGGACCATTAATATCGTGTGCATATTCTAAGTTGATGTTTAGACTACTATTATCCGCATCTTCCGCAAGAAAAGAAAAATCAAACCAGGAGACTGTAATATTTAATGAATCAAAGTTTGTGACAAATTCTATTTCCGGTTTAGCATTTGTAGAATTATTAATAGTAAAACGATTATCGGTAACATCAAAGTAATATTGATTTTTAAAATTAGGATTATAAGCAATCGCACGTAAAAGGTAATTTACACCATCAAGCTGGTTTTCGGTATTCCATAAATAATTTTCCGAGACCGACAAATCCCAAACTAACGGAAACCAGGTTCTTCCTTTATCCGATGAATATTCAATAAAGATTTGAGCATTTGGATCAGTTCCCTGATAATTCCATTGAATAGGTACATCACCATTGATTATTCCTGAATTCGGCGAACTTAATGATATTTTGTAATTCTCATTCCCACCAGAACTTCCGGGTAAATCAGACATTATATTCCAGTTGTAATGAAAAGCTGAGTAAACAGCTCGATTTAACATTTCATCAAAATTCCAGGCAAAGAAAATTGTAAACACTACCTCTTCCGATTGTCCGGGTTGTAGTGAAAACGGACCGGTTCCGAATACCATTACATAATCCCCGGCATTTGAATAAAATTCTGAAGTCGAGTCGATACCACCATTAAAAATCTGCCACATTAACTGATCATTTTTGGGAACATTTGGAAGTGAATTAGTATATGGCAATGGTTTCAAAGAGGTTAAATCGAATTGATTTGGAGTCTTTAAAAATTTTAACCCCATATAACCTGTCGGTTTTCCCCCTGTTCCTTTCATATCGGAATCATAACTGTAAATTGTATTTCGAGCTAAATTATATTGAGGAGCATTTGGTATTCCATAATGAGGAATATAACCGATTCGATCATCACCATAATCTGAAGCACCCCCTATATGTGGATCACCCATAAAACCAAAATAGAGTTTGTTTAATGGTAAAGGACTTTCATTTGTAATTTTATACTTAATTACTAATGCATCTTTTAAACCGCTTCCCATTTGGAAGATGCGAACCTCTGCTTTTATTCCAAGTCCACGTTTTGTTGTATCGGATGGGAATGGATAATATGGAAATTCACTATTACTAAAATCATCCATTACATAATAAGCCTCATCCAATCCGAATGGAACACCTTGACCAAATTCACCGGGCCAAATATTTTGCCACTCATCGGGCCATGATAAAGGATTATTTCTTGTCGCCAGAAATTGTTGGGAAGGATTTGAATAACCTTCTCTTGGTTTCCAACCCCATTTAATTAAGCCGTCAGGGGAGTAATCTCCTTGTCCGGGTAATATGTATGAATCACTCACTATATGCAAAGTATCTCCATTTGGACTTATAACTTCACCGGCAATCATCGGTCCGAATTCAAACATATATCCTAACTTTCCCCAGACCATATCTGCCACATTGCCGAGATAATTCGGTTTACCGATCGAACCGTAATTGAAAATGACGCTTGTAATATTATTTGAATGCAAAATACTTTCTTTATTAAAATCGTATTCTGTTATCGTTTGAGCTGTTAAAATTGATGAGAGAGTGAATAACAAATAGGAAAGGAAAAAAAGTTTGAAAGTTAAAGATTTCATAAATACCCCTATGGAATTATTTAATTAAACGCAACAATTTCTTATAATATTTAGATACTAAAAACGGTTGAAATTTATTTAATTATGGTGAAAATTATTAAAACTAAATTGCTCTTTACTAATAAATTGATTTGTAATGCTAATAATTGTCCTATAACAAATTAATATTTAATAGTTCATAATTTCTATTCAATAATAATAAAATTTTAACAATTTCCAAATGTTCTATATCACACCGATAGGAAAATTATTGTGCTAATAATGATAAATCAAAAAAATGAATATGTGTGTATATAATTGCAATAGTTATTGAATTTCTGATTGAGTTTCTCCGGCTGTAGAGCACAACTTCTCGACCTCAGGGAAAATCAGCCTTTAATGCCTGATTACTCTTTCCCTCTATTCTCAAAGTGATATTCCAAAAACTGAATAATAGTAGCAAGGCGCACCCCGTTCTATCGACTTTTATCGACTCTTAATGGACTCTATATCGAATCTATAAGGACTCTATAGCCGAATCTAAAGGAAAACCAATCTGAACTAAATAAAAAAATGAGATTTTGAGTACAAACCGGACACAAATAATTATTGATGAAGTAGAGACTGGCAACTTTAAAAACCTCCGAGGTAGGGTGTAAAATTTGTTGATTATTTCAAAATTATTTACACCCCACTTTCAAAACCTCCTGTCTTTTGGATAGTGTTGTCTTTCCAATATTTGTTCTCGTCCATTCTTCAATATTTCCAACGCTTGTATTCTCAAAAGCATCTTTCAACTCATTACTAACCAATGACCCAGTAAAAGCTGAAATGCTTAAACATAAATTTGTTATACCTACCATTGGATTATCCTGAAGGTAGTTCTTATATTTTCCGAATGAGGACTCCAGTATGTCGGAACTACATAATAACCTATCAGCATCCGGTAAAGCTTCTAATGTTTGTTCGATATATTCATTAATTACGCTCTTAAATTCTTTCAATCGTTTTGTCTGACCCCAATTTAATATTTCTTTAGTCTTCTGAGCTGTTTGTTTTGAAAGTCCCTCTGTCTTTAGCATTAATTGGATCTTATTGATTATTTCATTTATTAAAGCCAATTCTCTAATTAAACTGCTATAGCTCTTAACCCAGGACAAATACTCTTTTTCATCCTCGAAGCACTCTCCGGATTGGTCGAGTAAATTTAGGACAGCCATTCCCCAATCAGATATAGGACGTAAATTCATGAATCTTGACTTTGCTCTTTGTAATGGAGGTAAAACATGGGACATCTTTCCGAGAACCTGACTTCTTCTCAAATGAGTCATCCGTTCGGTATATGCCTTAAATTCCGGGTCTTCCCGATATATATGTTGCAGACTCAGAGCAATGCGATGAGTAATGTCATAAACATGAGGAATTTTCATCAAATTTAAGGCTTTTTTAATAGTATTTCCATGATCGGCTACTGCATAGATAATATTGCCTCCAATATCTTCCTGCACATCTTCCAGCATTTCTTTTATATGCTGACCACTCCAGCTAGATTTTGATTTTAGAAGAAGTGGACTTAGATCCCGATAATTCAATGGACGGGTAAAATCAATATTACATTGTCTTAGACCATAGATAACCAATAGTTTGTTTTGCCCAAACTGTACACTCTCGTCCAGCATCACTATCCAATCGTCTGCTCTGAATTTGGGTCTGCTCAATTCATAGTACCCATATTTTTTAATCCAAAGCAGTATGGTAGAATGTGTTGGGGCTTTTGTCGATATTTGCAAATACATATTTATAATAATCATAATCTGCTCTATAGCTCTGAAAGAAGCTGAAGACTGAAGTTTAAGTGCTATACACAATTGAATGATTTTTAGACAATAAGAATAATTTTTCGGACGTTCTTTTTCCCAAGCTAATCTCTTATTATATCGTTCAGTTTTTTTTTAATTGAATTAAGCTCCTTTTCAAGTAAATCAGCTCGGTGTTTTTGAGTAATATATTTGTTTTTCCAGTTTTCCCGACTGTTATTCAGTTCCTTTCTCCGTTTACCGAGTTCTTTTAGCTCTGCTCTTCTTTCTACTGCTTTTTGTCTCCACAGATTATCTTTCATTTTTCAATCCTCGAATATTTAATAATAGTTCGGGATTAAATTACATAAATGGGGTGAGATAATAAATACTATTTTGCACATATTTTACACCCTACCTCCGAGGTTTTCAAAACCTCGGAGGTAGGGTGTAAAATTTGTTGATTATTTCAAAATTATTTACACCCCACTTTCAAAACCTCCTGTCTTTTGGATAGTGTTGTCTTTCCAATATTTGTTCTCGTCCATTCTTCAATATTTCCAACGCTTGTATTCTCAAAAGCATCTTTCAACTCATTACTAACCAATGACCCAGTAAAAGCTGAAATGCTTAAACATAAATTTGTTATACCTACCATTGGATTATCCTGAAGGTAGTTCTTATATTTTCCGAATGAGGACTCCAGTATGTCGGAACTACATAATAACCTATCAGCATCCGGTAAAGCTTCTAATGTTTGTTCGATATATTCATTAATTACGCTCTTAAATTCTTTCAATCGTTTTGTCTGACCCCAATTTAATATTTCTTTAGTCTTCTGAGCTGTTTGTTTTGAAAGTCCCTCTGTCTTTAGCATTAATTGGATCTTATTGATTATTTCATTTATTAAAGCCAATTCTCTAATTAAACTGCTATAGCTCTTAACCCAGGACAAATACTCTTTTTCATCCTCGAAGCACTCTCCGGATTGGTCGAGTAAATTTAGGACAGCCATTCCCCAATCAGATATAGGACGTAAATTCATGAATCTTGACTTTGCTCTTTGTAATGGAGGTAAAACATGGGACATCTTTCCGAGAACCTGACTTCTTCTCAAATGAGTCATCCGTTCGGTATATGCCTTAAATTCCGGGTCTTCCCGATATATATGTTGCAGACTCAGAGCAATGCGATGAGTAATGTCATAAACATGAGGAATTTTCATCAAATTTAAGGCTTTTTTAATAGTATTTCCATGATCGGCTACTGCATAGATAATATTGCCTCCAATATCTTCCTGCACATCTTCCAGCATTTCTTTTATATGCTGACCACTCCAGCTAGATTTTGATTTTAGAAGAAGTGGACTTAGATCCCGATAATTCAATGGACGGGTAAAATCAATATTACATTGTCTTAGACCATAGATAACCAATAGTTTGTTTTGCCCAAACTGTACACTCTCGTCCAGCATCACTATCCAATCGTCTGCTCTGAATTTGGGTCTGCTCAATTCATAGTACCCATATTTTTTAATCCAAAGCAGTATGGTAGAATGTGTTGGGGCTTTTGTCGATATTTGCAAATACATATTTATAATAATCATAATCTGCTCTATAGCTCTGAAAGAAGCTGAAGACTGAAGTTTAAGTGCTATACACAATTGAATGATTTTTAGACAATAAGAATAATTTTTCGGACGTTCTTTTTCCCAAGCTAATCTCTTATTATATCGTTCAGTTTTTTTTTAATTGAATTAAGCTCCTTTTCAAGTAAATCAGCTCGGTGTTTTTGAGTAATATATTTGTTTTTCCAGTTTTCCCGACTGTTATTCAGTTCCTTTCTCCGTTTACCGAGTTCTTTTAGCTCTGCTCTTCTTTCTACTGCTTTTTGTCTCCACAGATTATCTTTCATTTTTCAATCCTCGAATATTTAATAATAGTTCGGGATTAAATTACATAAATGGGGTGAGATAATAAATACTATTTTGCACATATTTTACACCCTACCTCGGAGGTTTGGGTTTTTATTTCTCATTTTGCCAACAATTTGGCCCCCCTTCGTAACTATTTTAAATTTTGTTTTTATAGGATAAAGCACAATCTCCAGAACCACTATCGCAGCTAACATTATTAAAAACCCTTATTTAACGCTAAAAACAAATTTTCACTTTGTTAAAAACATTTGCATTTTATCTTTATTTACCTGTATTTTAAAACGTTCATTTGGTAATCTTTACTTACTTTTTTTTTTAGAGGAGTGTATGAAAGTTAGTACTAATTCTAAATGGTTATTTCCTCGTAATTTATCTGATGAAAATCTCCTAAGTTCTGCTTCTTTTCTTTCTTTTTCTTCTATCACCTACTGCAATAATATAATCCCAATAAAAAATGTTTATTACCCAAAACCAACTCAGAGGCAATTATGTCCTTAAACTCATTAACAAAACTGTTAGTTTTATTATTACTCCCGTTACTGTTTACTGCTGTTAGTTGTAATAAACCAACTGAGCCGCCGTCGGCGAATAGTAATAAGATAAAGGAGTACCTGTGGACAGAAACCAAACTTATCCAGCCGCAAGGCAAAGGAGTTGTACCAACTGCTATTTGGGGCAGCGCACCTGATGATGTTTGGGCAGTTGGATGGAACACTAGTTGGCAAGGTGAAATTTTTCATTATGATGGTAATGAATGGAAAAATGTTACACCGGAAATACCCTTTAACGATATTTACAATGACATTTTTGGGTTTAGTAAAAACAATATTTATGTGGCTGGTTACTCTTATTGGATTCAACCCAACAGTAATATTTTACTAAGTTCAATGATTTTGCACTATGATGGTACCAATTGGTCAATCAACCTGAATGACTCTACAGGACAAGGGTATTTAAATAAAATACACGGGAATTCTAAAAATAATATTTGGGCTGTCGGGGGTAATGGAGCAGTTTATAATTTTAACGGTGGAGCCTGGTTGCGGAAACCTTTTCCAGACTCACTTGATTGTCATTCAGTATTTGGAATGCCTAATAATCAGGTTTATTTAACTTATGAATACAATGATCACCAGATAAACGGATTATTAATAGAACATTTTGGCGAGTATGTCAATGATATGATTTACACAAAAGATACTTGTACAATTACGATTAAAAACGGTGAAATGGTTGGCTATAAATTCGGTTATAAAGCGATGTGGGGTGTGGCTAATGATAGATTAATATCAGTTGGTCCTTGGTATTGGAAATTTAATGGCACTGACTGGAGTTTGATTTATTCTACAACATATCCATTAAATGATATCAAAGGAATTACCTGGAATGATATTTATGGAGTAGGTGACCATGGTAGGATTATATATTTCAACGGTAGCAATTGGACTTATATCGGAAATTATGGTTCTACAATCGTAGATTTCAAAGCAGTTATGCCATTTGAAAAGGCAATTTATATCCTTGGGTATTACCAAGGAGATGCTTGGATAATAAAGGGTGAAGTTATAAACTAATGTGGAGGAATGACTAAAGTTATGTTAAAAAGCCGCACCGGTAATTGCAGTACCAGTGCGGTAAGTCAGTAAATATTCAAGCCGATGTAGATAACAATAATTACAGTTTGGTCAACTGTAGTTGCGGCTTTTTATTTACCGAGCCGAATATACTGCAATAACTAAACATTTAAAAACCAAATTGAGGTGTAAAATGAAAAAGTTTCTGTTTCTCATTTTGTTCGTATGTTTCAATTTAAATGTAGTATATGCTCACGGTTTCGGAGCCCACGCTAAACATTATGAAACTCTTGTGGCATTAAACTTGCCCGGTTCTTATCTGGATATAATTACCGATAGTCGGTTTAAACCATACTTCATATATGGTTCAATGTTTCCTGACATACAATTTGCAGTAAATTACAAACAGGTGCTAAGCAATATCTATCAAAAAATCCGAAATGTTAAATTGTATCAGATTAGTGAACTTAACATTAATGAAAATGCTTTTGAGGGATTGACTTATGAAATTGATCTCGACGAAATTCCGAATTTAGATCTCGTTCAATTTGTTTTTGGTTTTGACACACATAACGAGAATTATGCGCTTCAATTTGCTGAATACCTTTTTACTGAATCTGCCCAACTTAGTTCTAATGTAATGACATTAGGTACTGGTAATGAACAATTAGGGCAACAAATCGCATTTGCACTGGGTTATTATGCGCATATAGCCGAAGATATTGCGGCTCATAACTTTTTAATTCCCAAAATCACTGCACAACTTAATCTTGGAGATCTTGAATTAGTAAAAAACAACAGTACCTTTAATGAAGATCCAAACGCGCAAATGGAAGGTATTATTGAAGCTTTGATTGACCATCACTTTGGAGACAACTATTTAGTGGCTCAAACTGTCTATAATAATATTTGGGTAAGAATTGGTCAATTAGAACCATCGGTTCCTTTAGTAATTTATGATGGAATGGGCTATCCGAATTCTCAATACTGGGGTCTGGGTAATCCGATGTTCGACTTTTTTTTGAACACTGTAAATCAATTTTTAGTTAATAATCCAGGCGCAAAGACCAATGATCCAGTTGGTTTACCGGGATTATTAGATTTAGCAGATATTTTTCGATTCGTAAATAGATTCTATCCAGCAGTTGTAGGAAAACCATTCAATGGTTTTCAAAGAATAGATCAAGTGCTTGCAGATTGGATTTCAAACCACCTGGATTTATCTGATGCAGCAAATGCTTGGGGAATAACTCTTGGTATAGCTACCGGCGGTTTCTTAGGATTAATGAATGTGATAAATTTTAATGTGGAATATTTTGCTGGAATAGCATATCCTTCTATATTATCTGACATCACATCTAGTTTGTTAGATGATTCTCGTTCAATGATATCATTAATGCTTTCTGATATAAACCGTTCAGATCAACTTGTTCAGAGTTATCCAGATAAAATAAATATAAACTCTTATAATCAGTTAAAGAATAATGGATTATTTACAAATGGGTATGCTCTTTTGCAAAATGCATGGAATGAATATAAAGAACTTGGTTGCAGAATATATGCAGAAGTTGGTCCAACGGGTTCAACCCAAAACTGGTATTATAATTGGGCCCCTTGGCGTAAGCAAACAATGACTTGGGGCGTTTATTCATCGCTTAATAATTTACTACCAGAAATTTATGAATCAAATCCAAATGTTGCTGTTTATGATTCATATTTTCAAATAGGTCCAATAGTAGTACAAGGCCCACAAGCACCTTCAGTTTTTCAAACATATTCAACCGCAAGGATAAATATTGATTTGTTCAATACCAGCAATGTGAATCCACAAAACTTAAATTTAGTGGTAAAGAAGGATCATAACTCGACAGATTATGAAAATGATGGATTTATTGGAAGCACGGGGTTATTTACACTAGACCAGAATCCTATAAGCTATGGTTCGGTTAATCGCTTGACAAAGCATTTAGATTTCCCAGTATCAATTAACGATCTATCAACCAACAAGGGTTATTACTATGAACTCAAAAATTCAGCGAGCAATAAACCAATATTTACTTCATCATTCGAACAATATCAAAATCGATTGGCCCTTTCCTCAAATTATTATCAATTGTACGATACATATAAAAAATGGCCCTATTCTCTTGGTGCGGCAAGAAATTTATATACAGTAGTATTCAGTTCACCTAAAGTGGAAGGCGTATATTCAAGTGGTTCATATTTAATCAATGGTATCAGCGCCTCATCAATTCTAGAAGAAGAGGGTGCTTTAATCTTACTCGAAGCAGTACCAGGACAGCCCAATGAAAAATTCTTTAAGTGGTCAGATGGAAACACAAATAATCCACGACAATACAAGGTACAGAATGTTAACAACATTTACGCAATAATGAAGAAAGCTCAATTAAGTAACGACCAAAATGCGTACGCCAACAACAGCCAGCGTAAGTTTGTACGAACATTAGATGGGCATCTACATTGTGTCTATGAAAGCATGAATAGAATTTGGTATGAAAGAAGTACAAACAATGGTCAAACCTGGGATTTGATGAATAACGGCAAGCCTCTGTCCAATCAAGACTCTAAACTTCCCGCAATAGATTACAGACCCAAATTTCCAGGTAGTGGAGTTGCATTTGGAGATGTGGGAATCGTGTTTCAAGAAAAGAATGGTGAAGCATACAAAATTAAATTTTATGGATTTGGTCCAAATTTTGGTACGGGATATCCTGATCCTAACCCAATTGAACTTTATTCAACATCGGTATATCCTTATACATTTGATGCAAATCCTGCTATAGCCTGGCAACACAATGGTGATTTGGTAGTTGTTTGGAATAATTATTACGACGGCGTAAGTAAAAAAAATATATTCAGTTATTGGTTTGGCAGCATCACTCCTCACGGAGTATTATTCTTTGAAAGAAATATAATCGGGAGTACGAATGGAATTGCAGATTACCCTAGCATAGCGGTAAATAGTTCCAATGATATTTTTCATTTGGCATGGCAGGAAAATGGACAAGATATTTGTTATGCTCAATTTAAAAGGGTATGGCAAGGAGCGTATCAAGTATTACAACAAACCACAATAAAAAGTATCGTGTCAGCTGGGGATGGATTCCCAAAGAATTATCATCCGTCAATCATATCTGTTGGTGGAGCTGACAATTTTACAGCTCGATTATGCTGGATAGGTGATAGGCGCGCAGATGAAAGTCCTATTTTTATTGAAGGCAATCAAAAAACAGTTGTATTTACCGCAACGGATAATCCTGGTCGTTATTGGACATTCGGCAGCAACGTTAACTCTGTAAACATAAACAAATGCGATGACCGTTATGCGATCTCATGGGCGCAGGGTAATGATGAACAAATACAATTTACCGACAGTAGAACACTCAGCTCACCTTTCTATTCACTTAACATAAAGGGGAAAGATGTTCAATTAAGCAATGGTAAAACAGAATCAACAATGTATGCATTAGCGTTTAACACAAAAGTGCAGCCTTACTATATGCAGACAGAGCGAGTCTACACAAACCCAAAACCTATCTATGCTGATGAAAAAAGGGAAGGTGTTGTGAGTGAAGAGCAGGCACAAGTGTACTTCAATGTTGGAGATGTAGTTGTTGATGAGAAAAAAATCGGATTTGTTGAAATACCTGATACAGCAAGCGTAACAAATCAACAGACAGCAAATCAGTATTTGGTAAGTGAACCATTCTCATTGAACGACAATTCAGAATTTTTTTACAGTGTTAAGTATGGATTAACAGATTCACTTTCTGCATTAAGCATGCTCAACGGTACAAAGAGCTTAACTTTCAAAGTTGAGTTGCTTGATGCACAAACCAATGAAATTTTGGGAGTGTTTGACGATGTAACTTACGATCAAGGAAATTTAATTCCATTTGAAAAGATAGACTATCAAGTCATAACAGACGGAATAGGGTCAAGAATAGTAAAATTGAGATTAACGATTAGCTGTAATTTTAATCCATCTTACTCGGTAGCAGAAAAGTATGATACAGAAACCGGCTTGGCAAAAAAGCAATACAAACAGATGAGCTACAAGGGGAGTTTAGTAATAACAGAGTATGCTCTATATCAGAATTACCCGAATCCCTTCAATCCAGCAACAACTATAAACTACCATATAAAGGAAGATGGATTGGTAACGCTTAAACTATACGATATACTTGGAGCAGAAGTAAAGACACTTCTAAATGAGGAAAAAATAAGGGGAAGATACAGTTATAACTTTAACGCATCCGACTTAGCAAGCGGAGTGTATATCTACCAATTGAGAGTTAATGATTTTGTTTCTTCTAAGAAACTTTTACTTATGAAGTAGTTCAAATTAAAAAAGGGAGGAGCAACCCTCCTTTTTTATATTCCTCGTATCTTACCAAAATCGAGGATAATGATTGTACGAATCGATTAAGACTCGATATAGAGTCCATCTAGATTCGATTAAGAACCCATCTGAATTCGCTCTGATCCCGCTCTGCTTCCGCTCTCAAAACGCAGAAATCACGATTTAGCAATTAATTGCATATTTTTTATAAAATCTCCAAGTCCGGACTGCTTATGGTCAATTATAAGTTTTTCAAACTTCTATTTTTATATTCACATCTCAATAGTAACTTAATGATAGTAATAAATTTTTTTTAGGAGAGATTATGTTAATAGTAACAACCAATAATATCGAAGGTAAACGTGTAGTAAAATACGTCGGAATGGTTTCAGGCGAAGCAATTCTGGGAGCTAATATATTCAAAGATTTTTTTGCCGGCATCCGGGATATAGTGGGGGGAAGAAGTGCCGCTTATGAAAAAGAATTGAGAAAAGCTAAAGATATTGCAGTTGATGAGATGGCGATGCAAGCTCAATCATTAGGAGCAAATGCTATTCTTGCAGTTGACCTTGATTATGAAACAATTGGCGGAAGTACCGGAAGTATGTTGATGGTTACAGCAAACGGTACTGCCGTTGTGATAGAGTAGGATAAAATGAGTATAAAATCGGGATACGTTTCAATTATCGGTAAACCGAATGCAGGCAAGTCAACTCTGTTGAATGCACTGCTCGGACAAAAATTATCGATTACAACTTATAAACCACAAACAACGCGTAAAAAAATTACCGGAATTCTTTCAGAAGAAGATTATCAAATTGTATTTCTTGATACCCCCGGAATTCTTAAACCGAAATATCTTCTACAAGAAAAAATGCTTGAAGCTGTTAAGAGTTCTATTAATGATGCCGATATAATAATCTATCTCGCAGATGCAGGTGATGTTGACAGAAATAAACCTAACAGTGAAGATATTTATATTTCATATATCTCAAATAGAAGTGATCAGAAAAGAATAGGAGTTATTAATAAAGCTGATATTTCCTCTCCGGAGGTTGTTGATTATCTCTTAAAGACTCTTAAAGAAAAAAATCTTTTTGATGAAATATTGGTTATATCGGCACTTAACGGATTTAATGTGAATCAATTAAAAGAATTGTTAATCGGTTTACTTCCCGAACATCCTAAATATTATCCGGATGAAATTGTATCAGATGAGAATGAAAGATTTTTCGTCTCTGAAATTATCCGCGAAAAGATTTTGGAATTATATAAAGAAGAAATTCCTTATAGTACCGAAGTGATAGTTGAAGAATTTGCTGAACGCGAAGGGCGTAAAGACCATATTCAAGCTATGATTTATGTTGAACGCGATTCTCAAAAGGGAATATTGATTGGCAAAGGGGGAGCAGCTATTAAACAACTCGGTGAAAGAGCAAGGCACGATATAGAAGAATTCTTGGAACGACCTGTTTATCTTGAACTTCGTGTAAAGGTTCGTGATGATTGGCGCAGTAATGAACAATATCTGAAGAGTTTTGGCTATTCCGATAATAATGATGATTCTGATAATTAGTCCAATAACATCTGCTCAGAATGAAGTTAAATATTAAATATAAAGCCGAAGTTTTTTTTTTATTAAATACATTGATTTGGGGAGGAACATTTGTAGTTGTTAAAAATGCATTAAGTGATTTTTCCCCTTCACTCTTTGTTACTTATCGATTTACAATTGCGGCTCTCTTAATATTTCCGTTTGTAATTAAGAGCTTAAAAAATGTTTCAATTGTCAGATGGAAAGAAGCGGTAATTCTTGGCGTTCTTTTGTATCTCGGTTTTGCTGCTCAAACAATCGGATTGAGATATACAACGGCAACTAAATCGGCGTTTTTTACCGGAACTTTTGTTGTGCTCACACCTTTATTTCAAGCTCTTATTGAAAAGAAAATACCGAAGAAGGAACATATCGCCGGAATAGTTTTTGTTTTTATCGGAATAATATTTCTATCAAGTAAAGGGACGTCATACCTTGACATTTTTTATGAACTCGGAGAAAATTTTAATCTTGGTGATTTTTTAACGTTAGTCTGCGCTGTTTTCTTCGCTCTATATATTGTCTATCTTGATATGATTAGTGCGAAACACGATTTCAAGTTTCTTACATTCGTTCAGATAAGCGTAACTGCGTTAATCGGTTTTATTGTTATGCAGTTATTTCACTTTAGTAATGTCGAAACAATTCATTATACATTCAGCGGTGGTGTGATTTTAGCTTTGATTTATACCGCTCTTCTTGCTACAATTGTTACGACTCTTCTTCAAACGAAATATCAGCAGTATGTAACACCTACAAAAACGGGAATCATCTTTTCGCTTGAACCAATATTTGCAGCAGTAGCAGCATATTTTATAATTGCAGAAACTATTACCTATTTTGGATTTATTGGCTCACTCTTTATCTTTACAGGGCTTTTAGTTTCCGAATTATGGAACAGGGAGAAAAATTAAATTTTCTACTTTAATCAATTTTCAATTAATTGAATTTATATGGAAAATACGAATCACCGTGCTGAAATAATTGTGAACGGATTAGTTCAGGGTGTCGGTTACAGGTATTTTGTTCTGCGCAATGCTCTATCACTTGGACTTAAAGGTTATGTCAAAAATCTTTATTCCGGTGAAGTTCTTGCAGTTGTTGAAGGGGAGAAGTTTAGAATTACTGAATTATTTGAATTGATGAAACAAGGTCCTTCACATTCCTATGTTAAAAAAGCAAATATAGCCTGGACAAGTTTTAATAATGAATTTACAACATTTGAGATCCTTCATTGAAAAAAAGAATTAGAGTCGGTTTCGGTTTTGATGTACATGAATTTGCAGAGAATAGAAAACTCGTTTTAGGGGGGATAGAAATTCCTCACCATAAAGGATTGCTTGGACATTCAGATGCTGATGCTTTGCTTCATGCTGTTTGTGATGCGATTTTAGGAGCACTTTCGCTCGGTGATATTGGCAAACATTTCCCAAATACAGATGAACGATTTAAAGATATTGAGAGTACACTTCTATTAAAAAATGTTTACGAACTTATTTCAGCTAAAGGTTATGAAATCGGAAATCTAGATATTATGCTTCTTTTAGAGAATCCAAAAATAGCTCCTTACATTGAAGCGATGCGAAAAGTGATTTCTGAAATTCTTAAAGTCGGAATTGAAGATGTTTCTATAAAAGCCACAACTATGGAAACGCTTGGATTTGTTGGTCGAGAGGAAGGAATTGCAGCAATGGCGACTGTATTATTATATCCGGTAGAAGAATAATGTTTGAAGAAATATTTTTGTCCCTCGGTTCATTTAATCCATTTTTAATTTATGCAATCCTTTTAGTAATTCCATTTATTGAAAATATTTTTCCGCCGTCACCGAGTGATTTGATTGTGGTTCTTGCCGGTTCATTGATGGTTCAGGGAACTATCCATTTTATTCCGGCATTAATTGTAACAACAATCGGTAGTGAAATCGGCTTTCTGACTCTCTATTATTTCGGGATGCAGACAGATAAAAAACTGGTTCGAAAAGGAAAGTTAAAATTCATACCGATTGAATCTCTTGAAACTGCAGAGCGATGGTTTCAAAAATATGGTTTTTATATAATTTTGTTTAATCGATTCATCTCAGGCATTCGTTCAATTATTTCATTTTTTGCCGGTTTAAGTGAACTTGAATTTTATCGAACACTCATCCTTTCAACAATAAGCGCAATATTGTGGAATGCAATTTTATTGTCACTTGGTCTTCTCTTTGGAGAAAATATTTCTCTCGTTGATAAAGCAATGAATACCTACAGCACAATTATTCTTATCATAATTTCATTGGCTGCAATCTTTTTTACAATTAGATATTTTATTAGGAAGAAGAAGGCAACAACTTGAAATTATTTTTCAAACGGGAAACCGGACTTGACCCGCTTCAAAAAAAAGAGATAAAAAAAGACCGTCTATATCTAATAATCAGTGGAATTCTGCTGGGATTATCATTTCCCCCTTTTCCGTTTCCATATTTATTATTCGGTGCATTAATTCCATACTTCATCGTACTTGAAAAGAAAAAAACACTTGCTGAAATAAATCGAGCAACATATTTAATGGCATTTGTTTTTTCTCTTTTGACAATTTACTGGGTTGGTGGATTTGTAGTCGGGAAAGATCCTTTCCTTTTAATTTCCGGATTTCTTTTACTCTTTGCTAACCCGATAATATTCTTGATAGGCTCAACTCTCTTCTATTTTTCAACTCGAGTATTCTCAACAAAAATATCGTTCATCTTTTTCCCCTTCTTTTGGGTAACTTATGAATATGCTTATATGATAACCGATTGGAGTTTCCCCTGGATTACTTTGGGAAATGGATTAGCAAAGTTTACTTCATTCATACAAATTGCGGATCATATTGGTGTAATCGGATTATCACTATTAGTTTTATTTATAAATCTCTTCTTCTACTTCTCTTTGACTTATTTCGGTAAGGATAAAATAAAGTTTTTAACTAATGGAATCGCTGCTTTAGCACTCATTTTATTTCCGCTTCTATATGGATGGATTGTATTGGCAAGTTCCGATGAAGGTTCAAAAAAAATTAGAGTCGGATTAATACAGCCTGATCTGGACCCCTACGATAAATGGAGCGGCGGTAATACAACTACTTTGACAAACGAATATTTTACAATGTCGAAAGAAGCAATTGATAATGGGGCGCAATTTCTTATATGGCCTGAGACAGCTTTCCCATTTTATTTAATGACAGGAAGTTATAGTGAGATTGTTGATTCAATGCGAAACTTTTTATTTAAAAATGATGTTCCTCTTTTAACCGGAATGCCTCATGTGGAGTTTTTTTCTAAGAAAGAAGAAGGTCCTTTTGATGTGAAGAAGAGTAAAGAATCAGAATTATATTTTGCTACATACAACTCGGTTCTATTTTTTACTCCGAATAGTTTTGATGTGCTGCAATATGGTAAAATGAAACTTGTTCCGTTTGGTGAAAGAACTCCGTTTGTCAGTCAATTACCTTTTCTTGGTGATTTAATAAAATGGGGAGTCGGTTTAAGCGGCTGGAATATTGGTCAGGATACAACTGTCTTTAAGTATGAATTCATAAATGATAATAAACAACCCGATTCAATTAAAATGAATGGACTTATTTGTTATGAATCAGTTTATCCCGATTTGGTAGCTGCGTTTTGTCAAAAAGGGAGTGAGTTTATAACAGTCGTTACGAATGACAGTTGGTATGGCAATACAAGCGGACCTTATCAGCATAAAGAAATATCAGTTCTTAGAGCGGTTGAAAACAGACGCTCTGTTGTTAGAGCAGCTAACGGTGGAATAAGTTGTATCATTGACAAGTATGGCAGAACAATTAAAGAATCTAAAATGTATGAAAAAGCTATTGTGGTCGGTGATGTTTATGCTAATAATGAATTAACTTTCTTTTCAAAAAATCCTAACTTGTTTCCCGTCTTCTCTTCCGCAATCTCGATTTGGATTCTCGGTTTATTTCTTCTCTTCAAACTAAAAAATCGAGAAAGTAAATCGAATTCTTAGTTTGAATCATAATCAGATTTGAACTATTTTTAATTTGTAAACTAACAATTATTCACAAGCTGACTAAAAAATTCTAAAATGATAGACTTAAGAAGCGACACAGTAACTAAACCTTCTGAACAAATGCGTAAAGCTATGTACAATGCTGAAGTAGGTGACGATGTATTTAAAGAAGACCCGACTATAAATTCTTTAGAAAAATATGCTGCCGAATTGCTTGGAAAAGAATCTGCCTTATTTGTGACGAGTGGAGTTATGGGAAATCAACTCTGCCTTAATGTATTAACCTCACCCGGTGATGAAGTAATCTGTGAAAAAGATGCACACATATTTAATTATGAGTCTTCAGCCCCATCAATGTTAAGCGGTATTCAATTGTATCCTGTTTCCGGTAAATATGGAGTAATTACTGCTGAACAAGTTGAGGAGGCAATTCGTCCGAAATCGGCTTATTATATGCCGCGGACAAAAGTCATTGAAGTAGAAAATACTCATAACCGTGCAAGTGGAGCAATACACCCAATCGAAAATATCGCCGAACTAAAAAAAGTTGCTGAAAAGAATAATCTCTATTTCCATCTTGATGGTGCAAGGATTTGGAATGCTTCGGTAAAAACCGGAATTAGTGTTAGTAAGTATGCATCATATTTTGATACTGTTTCATGCTGTCTTTCAAAAGGACTTGGTGCTCCTGTCGGTTCTTTAATTGCGGGGGATAAAGCTTTTATTACTGAAGCATATAGAGTGCGCAAAGCATGGGGCGGGGGAATGAGACAAGCCGGAATTCTTGCTGCTGCCGGTCTTTATGCTCTTCAAAACAATATTGAACGACTTTCTGAAGATCATGAGAAAGCGCAAATTATTGCTAATGCACTTGTTTCATGCAGCGATGTTAATGTTGATCTTCAGTCAGTACAAACCAATATTATTATTTTTGAAGTTCTCTCTATGTCTGTAGAAGAAGCACAAAAAATTTGTAAAGAAAAAGGATTGCTTGTTTCAATAGGAAATAAAAAGGCATTACGCGCAGTAACTCATCTCGATGTAAGTTTTGAAGAAGTGAACAATGCAGTGAAAATCTTAAAGGAAGTTTTTAATGGATAACCCTTTAAGTCAAAATGATTTTAAACATGTTACAATTGTCAAAGTTCGGTTTAACGAAGTTGATATGCTCGGCGTATGTAACAACGCAGTTTATGTCAATTATTTTGAACATGCCAGACTTGAATACGTTAAGGATGTTGGACTTCTTCCCGGTGGCGGAATTTTTTCAGATGGCGAAATTTATTTTATGGTAAGAAATGAAATAAATTACCGTTCCCACTCATATTATGACGATGAATTAGCGGTTTATTCGCGGATTTCATATATTAAAAACTCGTCTTACGGATTTGAACATCTTGTGGTTAATTTGAAAACAAATCAAGTAATTGCGGACGGAAAAGGAGTTGTTGCACATGTTGATAAATCAACCGGAAAGTCAACTCCACTGAGTGATGAATTTATCACACTTGTAAAAGCTTATGAGCCAAACATTAAAATTCTTAGATAAACGGAGAGGTTAATTATGCGTCAAATAGTTTTTGATATAGAAACTTCCGGTTGTAAGTTGAATGATTTAAGTGAAAGCCAACAAGAATATTTATTGCGCGATGCATTAAAAGAAACGGATGAAATCACTCGTCAAGCAAAAACAGATGAAGCGGAAAGATGGTTAAGCCTTTATCCTTTTACCGCAAAAGTAGTTGCTATTGGAATGTATGATGTTCAAAAAGAAAAAGCTTATGTTTATTACGAAAGTGAATCAGAAGAAGAATGGACATCAGAGGAGAAGCATATAAAATATAAAGGACTTTCTGAAGTCGAAATGCTGAAATCCTTCTGGAGAATAATGGAACAAATTGACCAGGTTATTACATTTAACGGCAGAAATTTTGATTTACCTTTTATGATGATGCGCTCTGCGATGCTTGAAGTAAGACCATCAAAGAATTTTATGGGTTATCGATACGATACTAAGTCACACGTCGACTTGCTTGAGCAGTTTACATTTTATGCGGCAACAAGAAAATTTAATCTCGATTTTTATTGTCACGCATTTGGAGTTAAAACACCAAAATCGAAAGAAGTCTCTGGCATGGAAGTTAAAAATCTTTATGAAGCGGGGCGTATAAAAGATATCGCAATTTATTGCGGTAACGATATTATCGCCACAAATGAATTATTCCAAATATGGAATAAATTCTTGAAATTCTAATTAAATAATTAATAATTAATGATAAAGCAATAAAAAAGATGAAAGAACCGAAAGTTACCTTACAGCTTGCAATAGAGCATGGTTTAACAGAGGAGGAGTTTAATAAAATTTGTGAAAAGTTAGGAAGAAAACCCAACTTCACAGAACTGGGGATTTATAGTGTTATGTGGAGTGAACATTGCAGTTATAAAAACTCGATTGCATTATTAAAAACTCTCCCGAGAAAAGGGGGAAAATTACTCGTCGATGCCGGTGAAGAAAATGCAGGACTGGTCGATATCGGTGATGGTTTGGCAGTCGCATTTAAAATTGAAAGCCATAATCACCCTTCTGCTGTTGAACCTTATCAAGGAGCAGCTACCGGAGTCGGTGGTATTATGCGTGACATTTTTACAATGGGGGCAAGACCAATTGCATCATTAAATTCTTTGCGATTTGGTTCTCTAAAAGATGCACGGACACGGTTTCTTGTTGATGGGGTAGTTCGCGGAATAGGAGACTACGGAAACAGTTTTGGTGTTCCAACTGTTGCCGGTGAAGTCTATTTTGATGAATGTTATCATGGTAATCCGTTAGTTAATGCAATGTCTGTTGGATTAGTAAAAACTGATCGTGTAGCTTCGGCAACTTCTAAGGGGGCGGGTAATCCGGTTATGATTGTCGGCTCTTCAACAGGCAGAGACGGAATTCATGGTGCCACTTTTGCTTCTGAAGAAATTTCTGAAAAATCGGAAGCGAAGAGACCTTCTGTTCAAGTTGGTGATCCTTTTACTGAAAAACTTTTACTCGAAGCAACGCTTGAAATAATTAAGGAAGATTTAATAATCGGTATTCAAGATATGGGGGCTGCCGGCATTTCCTGCTCTACAACCGAGATGAGCGCAAAAGGTAAATCAGGAATGAAAATAGATTTATCAAAAGTTCCTTTACGCGAAGATGGAATGACAGCCTATGAAATTATGCTTTCTGAAAGTCAAGAGAGAATGCTTGTTGTTGTCAAAAAGGGGAATAAGAATAGGGTTAAAGAGATATTTGAAAAGTGGGATCTCCACTGTGAAATTATAGGTGAAGTGATTGATGAACCGATGCTTTATATCGATTATAATGGTAAAAGAGAAGTAGAAATCTTTCCGCATCATTTAGTTTTAGGAGGTGGTGCTCCGGTTTATCATCGTGCATCGAAGAAGCCATCATATCTTAAGAAGACAAAATCATTTAAAAAAGAATCTCTACCCGTAATTGAAAATATTGAAGAATCTATCTATGAAGTTCTAAGTTCACCAAACATCGTGTCAAAGCGATGGGTTTATGAACAATATGATTCAATGGTCAGAACCAATACAGTTGTTGGTCCCGGTTGTGATGCAGCAGTTGTTTATATTAAAGGAACTAACAAAGCCCTTGCAATGAAAACTGATTGTAATTCACGCTACGTTTATTTGAATCCGAGAGAAGGAGCAAAAATAGCAGTAGCTGAATCAGCGCGTAATATCGTTTGCAGCGGCGGAGTTCCGCTGGGTATAACAAATTGTTTAAATTTTGGTAATCCATACAAACCTGAAATTTATTGGCAGTTTAAAGAAGCCATTGCTGGCATGGGTGAAGCTTGCAGAGCATTTAAGACCCCTGTTACCGGTGGTAATGTAAGTTTTTATAATGAATCTCCGGATGCAGCCGTCTATCCAACTCCTGTTATTGGAATGGTTGGTTTGGTTGAGGACCTTGGGCATATCACAACATCTTATTTTAAAAATGAGAAGGATCTTATATTTGTCATCGGTGATGATTTAGAAGAAATTGGAGGAAGTGAATACCTAAAAGTGGTGCACAATACTGTAGCTGGCGATTCTCCTCAATTAAATCTTGATACCGAAAAGAGACTGCATGAAACAATATCACATTTAATTCGCAATAAACTTATTCAATCGGCTCATGATATTTCTGAAGGGGGAATTGTTGCCGCATTAGTTGAATGTTCAATTATGAATCGTGAAAAAATGATTGGAGCAAAAGTAATTATTCCTATTAAATCGAGATTTGATTTCTCACTCTTCTCAGAGTCACAATCGCGTGTAATTGTTTCGGTTAAAAAATCAGATCGTGCCGCTTTTGAATATTATATGATGAAAAATAAATTACTTTATAGATTTTTGGGAATGACCGGAGGTAAACTGATTAAAATAAATGATGAGATTACATTACCACTTTCGAGGTTAGAAGATATCTATTATAACACTCTATCTCAAATTATGGGAAGTTAAATTATTAATCTAAAAAGTATATACAGCCAATTTAAACTTACACATAGAAAACTGAGACTTCTTACGAGGCTTTCTCCCAATCTTTCTAAAATAAGCGGTTGGACAAGGCACTATTTAGTTGGATTAAATAACCGGACGGATACTCATCATATCTTTTTAATGGGGGGTGGATTAGCATTTTCGATTTTCGTTTGCATAGTTCCGTTTGTATTAATAATATTCTGGTTACTTGGAATTTTTCTTGATTCATCACAAGTTGAAATTCAGATAAACACCTTAATTGATACCATTATTCCGTATGAATCATATTCAGAGTTTGTAAAATCAATTCTATACAAAAGAATAAACGAGCTAATAGAGTATAAAACCATTGCCGGCTGGGTCGGGTTAACCGGATTATTTTTTGCCGCGAGCGGTCTTTTCACAGCAATTCGTGTAATACTTAATCAGATAAATGGAACAGATGTAGAAGTTAATATATTCAAAGGAAAGCTTCGTGATTTTGCATTAATTCTTATCTTGATACTATTATTCTTAAGTTCAACAATGATTTTACCGTTAATTCAAACAATGCGAAATGTTGCAAGTGAATTTTCAATTATGAAATTCTTTGACTTACCGATTTTCGCCCAAATATTTGTTTCGATTTTCTCTACACTTCTCATTTTTTCTTTATTTGCTATGATGTATCGGTTTGTTCCAACTATGAAGATCAGAAAACGTTCGGTAGTTGTAGGTGCTTTATGGGCTTCATTCTTTTGGGAGGCAGCTAAACAAGGATTCGGTTATTATCTAAATAATTTTGCTAACTTCGGAAAGATATACGGAACTTATGCATTAATTGTTGTGGTTGCCTTTTGGATTTATTACTCGTCAATTGTTTTCATTCTTGGCGGCGAAATCGGAAAACTATTTAATGAAAAATTGGAAGAACGAATTGCATCAAATGAAAAATTAAGACTTCAAATGGCAGAAGAAACCAAAGAGTTAGAAATATTGAGTGCTCAGATTGCACAAGAAAAAGCAGAAGAATCAAAATCAGATTCAAAGGATTCAGACAAGAATTAAATCAAGTTATACTGTAAGCCGATAAAAGATTTTAACACTCTTGGATTATCCCCTTGCTTAGTAAAACCTGCAGTAATTGTTAAGTAAATATTGTTTTCCAAATAATACCAAAATGAAGTGTTAAGATCATGCGAGCTTAGTGTTGGTTGATTTGGAAGTTTAATCATCCCGAGTCGATAACCCGATACAAAGTTTACACGGTTGCTTAATTCATAAATAAAATCAACTCCCGCTCTCACCTGATATTGTTTCATGAAAGATGAATCCATTGGAGTAAAAACTTCTGCATTAGAATTTAATTGCAGTTCCCAGTTTATAGGCCATGAATATCTTGCAGAAATTGACATGTTGGGATTACCGATTGCACTTTTATCCAATGTTGTAAGGGGAAATAAAATTCCTGTCTTTACATCCCAGCCATAATAACGCTCATTTACTCTCTCATTAATACCGAAAAGAACTTGTCTAATTCTTAAAATACCGAGCGAACCAACACCCGTTTCATCAAGCGCATCTGTTTTAAGTATTTCATTTTCGATTGCCTCGAACCAATAAGTCTCGTAAGTAGAAAGTCCGTAAATCACAACAAACTCATTTTCTCTTTCGATGATGTTTGCAATATTTATTAAAGTTTCTTTGGGTAACCTTAATAGAATAACATTATCACGCCATAGATGGTCTTCAATACGAACTGCTTTTGCTAAAGCTGTTGCATTAATATATCTGCCGTATCCAAATCCGACTGTTAAATCTGAAGCAATCTGTTTGTAATTATTTGCATGTTGCCCTGTAACGCGTGTAAATCCGAACCAATCTGCATCATCAAAAATATATTTTTGAAAACTAACATCAACTTTAACGTTATGGTTGTAGATGGTAAGATTTTTACCGCCGCTGGCATCTACATTTAAAAACCAGGCAAATGGAAGTGATGAATAAAACTGTCTGTATAAAAATGTTCCCGTACCATTATTTGAGGTTACAGTATCACCTGTTTGAGACCAATTCCAGCTTCCGTCAAATCGGAGTGAGCGGGCTTGACTTATGGGAACTTGATAATCATCAACTTGTACATTTTGCGGAAAGGTTGTGACCGACACAAACATCAACAAAATTGCAGTTAAAACATTTTTCATCTTTAAACCGGGGATAATTTATTGATTCAAAACTAAATAAATGGAGAGTCTAAAACAAAATTTTAATTTATCCAAAATCTGATTTGATTTTAGAGAGAGAAGTTTTCAGTTGAATATTAAAACCATTTCCCTTAAAGGAGGAAGATAGGAGACTTGGGGCAGGTTAATTAATAACTTCTCTGATGAAGTAAAGATTGCTAACTTTAAAAACCTTCGAGGTTTTCAAAATCTCGAAGGTTTGGGGTTTTTCCCACTGCCGTCGTGAACCATTTCTCGACCTCTTGGGGAAAGATGCCATACTGAAACTAAAATATGCAATATTGAAAGTTCAAACTGCAATATTGAAACTATAATATTCAATATTTAAATTTCAAGATGCAATATTTAAATCTCGATTTTGGAGAAATTTAGATAACCTTTTTTACTGAACCCTCGAAATCAGCTCATTTTTAAGGTTTCTTGAACTTATTCCACTTAAACCACTCTTATCGAGGGTTGTTGAAAGCCTACTTCTCGACCTTAGGAGGATTGTCATGCTTTTCGCCAGTAGCGGATTGATGCAGCAACTTTTTGCCTTGCAGATTCCGACCTTCGTCGGAATGACGGTTACTATGGGATGAGAGTTTTGCAAGAGGGAAGCACAAAATTACAGTATTGTGGGTTAGGGATTAACTAACATAACTCAACTCGAGAAAGGGTTCTCGACCTCCAGAGACAGTTATTGTGACTGTTAATTAAGGAATTAAATTCAGTTTATTAAGATGGAGAACTCAATTATTACCCCTTTTTACTATAAAATATTCCTAAGTGAATTGACTTTAAATTTTTTATCATCATTTTTGTAAAGTATAAATTACTTTTCCTCTTTTTGCAGTTAAATATTATTTCTATTCATGATAATTGCAACTATTGGCTTTCGTTATTAGTAACAGATTCAATGTAGCTGTAGAAAAAAAGTAAATTGTGAGGGGTTAGATGAAAAAACTAAATGTTCTTTTATTCGTTATTGCTCTTATTAATTATTCATGTACAAATAAAATTACAGCTCCACTGGATAAGAACTTGGTAATTGATAGTGGACTTTCGGGAATCGTTACTGATGAATCAGGTAATTTATTGGATAATGTAACCATTTTCTGTCTTTTCAATTCAAACAATTTTTCTTCAGAGTTTGTTAATTCCCTTCAAAATATCTCTGGAGCAGACTCTTTCGGTTATTCCCTGTACCAGAATTTACCCAATCCAATTTATGATAACTGCTACTTGAGATTCTCACTGGCAAATCAGACCTATATTGAATTAAGTATTATGGAGCAAAACTCTCAGAGTATCAAATACTTTTCACACGGAATTAAACCTTATGGTTTGCATCAATATTTCTTAAATAACTTTGTTGACTCATTGGAATTGGAAAATGGGAGCTATGTTTTTAGTCTCTCTGCATATCTGAACGGGGTTCTTGTATTCGAGGATTCGAAAAAACTTTTTGTATTAAGTGACAAAGGAAAACCGGCTTCAACTACTAACACCGAGGGGAAATATCTTATCGATTATAAAAAAGCTTGTATAGGTGATACCGTTTTTGCAGTAAAAGGTTTAACAGATGAGGTAATCCCTTATGTTATAACTGAAAATATAAATTTTCTTTTCAAGAAACCTGGTTTTATTCCCAAAATAATAAACTCAACTTTAATCCCCGGAGTTTTGTCAACTTTAGATGTTGTTCTAATCAAGGAGGGAATATGATAAGGAAATTTATTTTAGTTTTAATATTGGTTTCGCTAAATCATTCATCTCTTCCTCAATCAGATTGGGAATGGATTTTTCCCTACCCACCGAGACAACCAGTACATTGTTCGGACATTAAAGATAATAAAGCTTATTTCTGGTCAGCTGGAAGCAAAATTATCAAAATGGATTTGGTTACAGATAGTTTTGTTGTTTTACCCCGCTACGGAGAAATTCCAACTTGTGCTCCCGGTGATTCTTATAACCAGATGATTGCTTTCGCTGATAGTTCAACGGGTTATCTCACAGATGTTTGCTCGGGTGAGTTTAGAACCACAAATGGTGGACTCACATGGACTAAAACTGCAACAAGCGGTCCGGCTTACCTGATTTGTTTTGGTTCAAAAACTATCGGGTGGAAAATTGGTTGGGGCGGATTTTATCGGACTGTCAACGCAGGATTTTCCTGGGCTGTAAAAACTTTGGTTGGTTCAGGTTTTAGTTCTTATGGTTACTTCACAAAAATCTTCGCAATGAATGAAAACCAACTATGGATTTTATCTAGAGGTTCGAATTCGAATGGGAGCGGTGCAGGTGTTTGGTATAGCTCTAATAGCGGTGCTGCATGGTCACTTGTAAATACTGGTTTGGTTTCTGATAGTCTTAATCGGATTGATTATACAGATATTAAAATGGATAGTTCAGGTGTTGGATATATTACGGGAGCGATATATAGAAATTATCCGTCATTATCAGGTGGATTTATTCTCAAAACTACCGATTTCGGGGGCACATGGTCGCAAACATTTTTTGAAGAAGAATTATTTAGACAGATCATCATGTTTAACGAGACAGAAGCAGTAGTTTTTGGAAATGAAAATAATTCGGGGCAATTAAATACCAACAGTTTTATACAGAGAAGAACAAGCGACGTTGGCAATACATGGTTACTTTTAAAGCCGACTACTGAGTCCTCATATTTTCGAACTGCAGTATACTCAAATTCGCTTGATGTAATTGTAGTCCCCACATTGTCAGGTTTTATAAAGTCAATAGACAGAGGTTTAACTTATAAAGAGATTATAACTGAATCGAGTTTAATTGTTTCAGATATCGCATTTGATTCTAAACCTACTGATCCGGAAAAACAACTTGGGATAGCATGGCTTAAGTGGAATGCTAAACCCATTGCCATCACAACAGACGGAGGTAAAACTTGGAAACAAAAAGAAATGCCTTCTGAAATGTTGTATAATTGGTTCTATGAAATAGCTGAAGAAGTAATTTATGCGGTAGGTGGTCAGACGAGATTATTAAAATCGACAGATTACGGGGAATCGTGGAAATTCATATACTCGGGAAGTTTTGGCTCTGCTTATGGAAGTCTAAAAGTGTATGACAAAAATAATTTGACCGTCTCCGCATTCAAGTCATTATACTCTTCTACTGATGGAGGAGTTACATGGAAAAGCGCACCATTTGTCAGTAACTTAATAATAAAAAAATTGGAAATAGTAAAACCCGGAAATATTTTTGGAGTTGGGTATCTCTATGAGAATTCTATAAATACGGGTACATTTTTAAGAACTTCTGATTTTGGCCACTCTTGGCACATTATAGATAGTGAAAATTTAATATTTGACATCACTATGCTCAATGAATTAGACGGATATGCTTTAGGTGAAAAGAGTATCTACAAAACAACTGATGGTGGTGAAAGTTGGAAGACAAAATTCACAAACCAGGGTAACTGGTATAGTAATCTCTCTTCTTTTATAGTAAAAGACAAAGATAACTTGATAGCTCAGGCATCTCAACCAGGACTAACTTACTCAACTGATGGTGGTGCATTTTGGAAAATGCTTGACTATAAAATTCCAATCTCAGGATTTTCAAAAATGTTGTTTAATACGAATGGAGACTTATTCATGATAGTGGGTGGAAATATGGTTATGATTCCTTCAAGCAAATTACCATTCAAGGCAAACTCAAATCCTAAAACCATCGATGACAAAGATGGGGATGAACTGTTCCAATCTTATCCAAATCCATTTAATCTGACTTCAAACATCAAGTTCTCAATCTCAAAAACTTGTTTTGTCCGATTGAAAATATTTAACATTATTGGAGAAGAAGTTAAAGTTCTATCAGATCAGGTGTTTTCAGAGGGGACATACTCTATAAACTGGAATGCAGAGAATCTCCCAAGTGGAATTTATTTCTGCCGTTTAGAAACAGGTACAAAAGTCCAAACTCAAAAAATGATTTTGTTGAAATAGTCTCATGTGATACTAAAGTGATGTCTCGACCTACGGAGAAAATGCCCATTTTTAGGAACGGTCGCGACCGTTCCCAACATTTTAGAAATTGGACATTCTATAGAAATTCCTCACGACTTCCGAGAACCACTTCTTAACTTCAGCAGAACTAAAATTTAGTATTTTAAGATTTTTCTTGACAGATTGTTGAATAATTCGTAAGTTTAATCAGATAAAAAAATCTGATTATGTCAATAATATTTTCAAGAAAATGTGAGTACGGAATTCAAGCTGTTTTGCTCTTAACCACAGAGCAGCAGGGAGGAATTCATTCAGCCGAAGAAATTGCTAACCGGTTGAAAATTCCTAAGGAATTCGTCTCAAAAATTTTGCAGGAATTAACAGCTAACGGAATCGTTCTTTCTAAAAAAGGGAAGTCGGGTGGATTTGCGCTTGCTAAAAAACCGAATGAACTTAAACTTCTTGATATTGTATTAGCTATTGACGGACCTGACATTTTTAATCGATGCGTTCTCGGTTTTCCTAACTGTTCAGATAAAGACCCTTGTCCGCTTCACTATAAATGGTCTCAAATGATCAACCAAACATTTGAAATGCTGAGTGATGAGACAATGGATAAGTTCAAACAACAAACAATCAATAAGATAGAATCTATTCAGTAAATTTATTCAGAATAAATACAAAGTTAAACTTTAAACTATAATCAGACAAAAACATCCGATAATGAAAGTAAAAAATAAAATAATTCGTAATGAAGAAAAACCGATTCAAAAAACTCGTTTTATTGTGCAAATACTTTTTGCACTCCTTTGTATTTGGATTGGTGTTGAGTTTTATTATTTCACACAATTTTTAGAAAGTGGGGGAGTAGAAAAATTTTATAATCGTCCTCCCGGTGTTGATGGATTTTTGCCGATTAGTTCATTAATGAGTTTTTACTATTTCTTTTTATCAGGCTCAATTCACCCGGCACATCCTGCCGGATTTTTTATATTTCTCGGGATAGTAGTTGTCTCACTTGTATTCGGTAAATCATTTTGCAGTTGGTTTTGTCCCATCGGTTTACTTTCAGAAATGATTGGGGATTTTGGAGAAAAAATCTTCAGAAGAAAATTAAAACTTCCAAAGTTTTTAGATTATCCTCTCCGATCACTAAAATATCTTCTACTCGGATTTCTATTCTACTCTGTTTTTTTTGTTATGAGTGAAGCTGCATTGAAAATGTTTCTCGATAGCCCCTATAATTTAATGAGTGATGTGAAGATGTACTACTTCTTTTCTGATATTTCTCGATCTGCACTAATTGTTATAGCAGTCTTATTCATTCTATCTATAGTGATAAGAAATTTTTGGTGCAGATTTCTCTGTCCTTATGGAGCGCTGCTCGGAGTACTTTCTTTTTTGAGTCCGAATAAAATAAAAAGAAATGAAGTAAGCTGTATCGATTGTAACCTTTGTGCAAAAGCCTGTCCATCATTTATAAAAGTTGATAAAGTTAAAGTGGTTTATTCCGATGAATGTTCTTCATGTATGAGTTGTGTTGATGTATGCCCGGTAAAAGATACCCTTTATGTAGAAAATATTCTTACGAAAAAAAAATTTGAGAAAAAACATATCGCATTCCTAATAGTAGTAGTTTTTATGATAATTACCGGAATAGGAATGATGACAGGCAATTGGAATAATCAAATTAAAAAAGATGAATACTTAATTCTCTTTAAAGATTTGAATTCCTTCGGTCATCCAACAGGAACAAAGGAGATTAAAGCACTGAATAAGGAAGCAAGAAGAGAAAGAATTGAGAGTTCAAAATAAAATTCTTAAAATATTTCTTGGCTTGATTATGCAAAAATTAGATAATATCTTTACAAATAATTGCAAAGGGCCAGTATGAAAAGACACCCTGCTTTAGTTTTTCTTTCAAGAGATCATCATCATGGTCTTATTCTTTCACAGCTTGTTAAGAAGAATGCTCCTTTATACAAAGGGCTTCCGCACGACATAGCCGGTAAGATTACTTATGTAACTTCCTTTCATCAAGATGAATTAAAGAAGCATTTTTTTGAAGAAGAAAATATCCTTTTTGAATTTATCAAAACAAAAAATAAATATTTTGAAGAAGCAGTTAATCAACTAAAGGAAGAACATCTTCAACTTAGTGAATTAGTTTCCCGTTTTGTTGAAACTATAGATCCCGAAAATGATTTGAACGATTTTGGAGTCCTGTTAGAGCAGCATATTCACTTTGAAGAACGTGAGTTATTTGAAAAAATTCAAAGTATATTTTCTGAAGAGGAATTAAATCAACTTTCACAAAAATTAAATCGTGAAAATAATCCTTCTAATTGTTTAGCTTAGTCATTAAGTAAAAAAAATCTATGAAAATAATTGAGAAAATTCGTTTCTTATTTCCACCCCTTCAATGGCGGGTTCAAGTTATAGTTGTATTGGGAGTGTTAATAGGAATGCTGATTGTGGTATTTCACATATCTAATGCAAGTTCCTATTTATCAAATGATCCTTTAACATGCATGAATTGCCACGTGATGACCCCTCAGTTTGCATCGTGGCAAAAAAGTAGTCATGCACGTGTAGCAACTTGCACTGCATGTCATGTACCACAAGACAATTTTATCCGCACTTATTATTTTAAAGCCAGCGATGGATTGCGGCATGCAACAATGTTTACTTTTCGTTTAGAACCGGAAGTAATACGTATTAAAGAAGCGGGTAAAAGTGTAGTTCAGGAAAATTGCATCAGGTGCCATTATGAATATGTTAATATGGCATCGATTGTTTCAGTCACCGGATCTGCTGCAAGACATGGTGGCGACAAACTTTGCTGGGACTGCCATCGTGAAACTCCACATGGAAGAGTAAGTAGTTTATCATCTTTCCCCTTTGCTCGTGTTCCGAAATTAACACCAGTAACCCCCGAATGGTTGCAAAAATATATAGAATTAGAAAAATCAAATAAATAATAATAATCAGGTAAGACATGAAAAAAATTCAACAGTTAATAACAGAAAAACCATTAATTGCCTGGGGACTTTTTCTTTCGACGGTGGTGGTAGTATTTTTTATCGGCTTATTTGGTGCTTCAATAGTTGAAAGAAGAAGTGAAGCAATTCAACGATTTCAATTAGTAACACCAATTGCAGAGTGGGAACCGCGAAATGAAGTTTGGGGTGAAAATTTTAACCGCCAATTTGAATCATATATAAAAACTCTTGACACAACATTTGCAAGCAAATATGGTGGCAGCGCTATGGTTGATATGTTGCAAAGAGAACCAAACTTAGTTGTTCTTTGGGCAGGATATGCTTTCTCGCGGGATTATAATCAAGGACGCGGGCATTATTATGCAATAAAAGATATTAGAAATACTTTACGAACTGATGTTCCTCAACCTGCAACTTGCTGGACGTGTAAAAGTACAGATGTCCCAAGATTAATGAATGAAATGGGTGTGTCAGATTTTTATAAAAAAAGTTGGAATGAATTAGGTGATGAAGTAGTAAATGCAATCGGGTGTCATGACTGTCATGATCCGAAAACAATGAACTTAAGAATTACCCGTCCTGCGTTAATCGAAGCATTTGAGCGTCAGGGAAAAGATATTACAAAATCATCTCATCAAGATATGCGTTCACTTGTTTGTGCACAGTGTCATGTCGAATACTATTTCAAAGGTAAAGAAGAAAAATATTTAACTTTACCCTGGGATGATGGTATTAGCGTAGATGAAATGGAAAAGTATTACGATGAAGTTGAGCATGTTGACTTTGTTCATACATTAAGTAAAACTCCCGTGATTAAAGCACAACACCCTGATTGGGAAATGGCACAATTTGGAATTCATGCACAGAGAGGTGTGGCTTGCGCAGACTGTCACATGCCATATAAAAGTGAAGGGGGAGTAAAATTTACAGACCACCATATACAAAGCCCATTAAATAATATCTCTCGTTCATGCCAGGTTTGTCACCGCGAAAGTGAGGAAACATTATTAAATAATGTTTATGAACGACAAGATAAAGTGAAAGAACTTCTATTATTAGCTGAACACTCAATAGTAAAAGCACATCTTGAAGCTAAAGCTGCATGGGATAAGGGTGCAAAGGAAGAAGAGATGAAAAATATTTTAACCAATATTCGTCATGCTCAATGGAGATGGGATTATGTTGCAGCGAGTCATGGTGGTTCATTTCATGCCCCTTTGGAAAGTGCAAGGATTTTAGCAACTTCTATTCGGAAAGCTGAAGAAGCTCGTGTTGAACTATCCAAATTGTTGACATATCTCGGTGTTCAAACACCGATAGCAATGCCTGATCTTTCAACAAAAGAGAAAGCTCAAAAATTCATAGGACTCGAAATGGATAAACTAAAATCTAAAAAACAAACTTTCCTTTCAACTGTTCCATCTGAATGGGATAAAAAAGCCAAAGAACGTCAATCAACAATGAATAACTAAATCTTCTAAAAGAGGCTCAAAGTAATTTCGCTTTGAGCCTCAATTTCTATCCCCATTCTCCATCCTGACCACTTTCAAAAAAAAATTAGTTGAATAATTCAACAATCCATTCAAGATACTGTTTAATTTTAGTTGACTTTACTCTGAAAAGGAAATAATTTTGTTAAGGATTTTTAAATTATTTGCTAAAAGTAATTTTTGATTACCTTTTGATCATAATATAGGGGAGAACAGGATGAACAAATCCCGTCGTAACTTCTTAAAAACTTCTGCATTCATGGGGGCATCGATTGCAGGAATCACTTCAACGAAAACCGTTAAAGGTGCTCCGAAGAATATTCTTTCCGATGATAGAATGGGTGTTCTTGTTGACACTACTGTTTGTATCGGATGTAGAAAATGTGAATGGGCTTGTAAAACAGCACATAATATGCTAACTGACCCTATCGAAAAATATGACGATCGTTCAGTCTTTGAAAAAAGAAGAAGACCTGATGCTAGTGCTTTAACAGTTGTAAATGAATTCGAAAATCCCGATGGAAAATTCCCGATTGATGTTAAAGTTCAATGTATGCACTGCGATCACCCTGCCTGTTTATCAGCCTGTATTGTTGGCGCTTTTTCAAAGGAAGAAAATGGTACAGTTTTATGGAACGGTGATAAATGTATCGGCTGCCGGTATTGCATGGTTGCCTGCCCTTTCCAAATTCCGGCATTTGAATTTGATAAGGCATGGAGTCCTGATATAAAGAAATGTGATTTCTGTTTTGATAGAACTAAAAAAGGGGAGTTGCCGGCTTGTGTCGAAATTTGCCCGATGGAAGTTTTAACTTATGGAAAAAAATCAGATCTGCTTCGAGCAGCAAAAGAAAAAATAAGATTGTATCCCGAAAGATATGTTGATCATATTTTAGGTGAGCATGAAGTAGGTGGTACTTCATGGATGTATCTTTCAAGTAAAGAGTTTACTCAAATAGATTTCCCGAAATTGGGTAAAAATCCTGCTCCCGGTGTTACGGAAGCTATTCAACATGGAATATTTGCTTACTTCATTCCGCCAATTGCTATTTATGCTTTATTAGGGGGAGTGATGTGGCTGAATAAAAACCGCAAGCACGAAAATGGGGAGGATGAATAAGATGGAACATTTTTTCAAACCTACTCCGATTCAAAAGAAATTTTTTACACCGATTGTAATTTTGCTCTCCGCAGTTGCAATTAATGGATTAGTATTTCTACTTGGAAGATTTGTCTTTGGCATTGGGGCAGTGACTAATTTAAATAATCAATTCCCCTGGGGAATTTGGATTGGAATTGATGTTGCCGCCGGTGTTGCTCTTGCAGCAGGTGGATTTACAACAGCGGCTCTTGGTCACATCATGCACAAAGATAAATATGAAGTTATAATTCGTCCTGCTTTATTAACTGCAATGCTTGGCTACACTTTTGTAGCAATGAGTGTTATGATTGACTTAGGACGTTATCATTATATATGGCATCCTTTGGTAATGTGGAACGGCACTTCAGTTCTCTTCGAGGTTGGTATTTGTGTAATGATTTATCTCACTGTACTTTATATTGAATTTCTACCAATAGTAACTGAAAGATTTATTGGACGTGTGGATCTTCCGGGTTTCCTTAGTAAATTCAATAATATGATAGATAAACTGTTAAGAGTGTTAGATAGAACATTAGAGAAAACGATGTTCATTTTTATTATTTCTGGTGTAGTTTTGTCATGCTTGCATCAATCATCGTTGGGAACATTGATGGTTATTGCGGGTGAAAAAATGCATCCACTTTGGCAAACTCCAATTTTACCGCTTCTATTTTTACTATCAGCAATTTGTGTCGGTTTCCCGATGGTAATTTTTGAGTCACTTATTTCTTCAAAATCATTCGGACTGAAACCTGAACTTGACGTTCTTGAAGGTTTAGGAAGAATGGTTGGTCCGATGTTGCTTATTTATTTAACTGCAAAAATTGTTGATGTAGTTATTCGTCAAACTTATGTTCATCTTATGGTAATAAATACAGAAAGCATAATGTTCACTTTGGAAGTTATGATTGGTATTGTTATTCCGCTTCGAATGTTTTTCTCCAGGAAAATTTCTAAAACTCCTGAAGGACTTTTCTGGGCTTCGGCATTTGTTATTATTGGTGTTTTAATGAATCGATTAAACAACTTTATCGTTGCATATACTCCTCCGTATGCAGAAAGCTCTTACTTTCCATCGGTTGGAGAGTTTTCAGTTACGCTCGGATTTATAGCTTTGGAAATCTTACTCTTCAGAATTTTTGTCATGATTTTCCCGATTGTAAGCGTTCCGCAAAAAGTAGCATTTAAAACGAAATATGCAGTAAAAGGTTTATTCAGATGAAAAAAATATTTTTATTTATAATTACATTGGTATTCTTGACTAACGTTAATGGTCAAGTAAAAAAGATGGGAGAATCCCATAGTCAGAAAGCACTAAATTGTGATAATTGTCATTCATGCAGCATCCCCACAAAGGAAAACCCTTGCTTGCGCGATTGCCCTCGTGAATCAATTGCAACAACTAAGCAAAAACCTGAAGAAGGACCTGATGTTATTGTAATAAATAAATTGAAGGGGAATCAAGATATTTATAAAGAAGTTACATTCAGTCATAGACTTCATGCAGAAATGTCTGAAATGTCAGGTGGTTGCGTAACTTGCCATCATTACAATCCACCAGGAAAAATTATTGGTTGCGATAACTGCCATAATTCATCACGCAAACGTGATGATGTTAATCGACCCGATTTAAAGGGGGCTTATCATAGACAATGTATGGATTGTCATCGTGAGTGGAGCGGTGGTGTCGAATGTTCTGCTTGTCATCAGTTGAAAACAAAGGATCCTTCAAAAGATAAATTGGTTGCTTCAACTGCTAAAAAGAGTCATGCTAAACTTGAAACTCCGGAAAAAATTACTTTTAAAACTCCAAAAGCAGAAGGAAAAACTGTTAACTTTTTTCATAAAGAGCATATAGATTTATTCGGACTCGATTGTCAATCATGCCATTCGAATGACGGTTGTGTAAAATGCCACGATCAGCGCCCTGCATCTGCAAAACCCAAAATGAGTGTTGATCTAAAACATAAAGCATGTAGTTCATGTCACGATACTAAATCGAAAAACAATTGTGTAACATGCCATAACGATAAAGATGCGAGAGGATTTAATCACCTTGCATCAACCGGTTTTAATTTAAGCAGCTATCATTCTAAATTGAGTTGTGTAAGATGTCATACTACACAAGGCAAGTTTATCGGTTTGAGTAAGAATTGTAATACATGTCATGGTACCTGGACAAAAGAAAAATTCAACCATAAAGTAACCGGATTAGTATTAAATGAAATCCACATAGAATTTGATTGTGAAAGTTGTCATACAAATCCAACTTATGCCAAACCGGAATGCGCAACCTGCCACGATGATTATACTTTCCCTAAATTTATTCCTGGCAAGAAAGTTAAGAGATAGTTTTAATTTATGTTTCAAAAGATTGCGTTCAAACTGATTTTGGTTGTTAGTATTACTTCGATTTCTATAATTGGGATTTATTCTTACTTCAATATTAAATCCCAAAGTGAAGTTTTACTTTCTGAAGTTGAGAGGCACGCCAATCAATTGAGCGAGACTGTAAAAAACAGTACCCGCTATGATATGCTTCTGAATCAACGAGAACGTATACAAGAAATTATTAATACTATCGGGCAGGATAAGGCAATAAGTTCAGTACGAATAATGAACAAAGAAGGAATTATCATTTATTCAACAAATGGAAACGATATTGGCGAACTTCTCGATAAAAATGCTGAGAGCTGTTACGTTTGTCATGCTAAAGACCAACCAATTGAACGACTTGAAATAAAAGATAGAACCCGGATATTTAAACCGTTTCCTGATTCATCACGAATTATGGGAATTATTAACCCTATCTATAATGAAAAATCTTGCTGGGAATCTGAGTGTCACGCTCATCCTGAAGAAGCAACCGTACTTGGAGTTCTTGATGTTTCATTTCAGCTTGATAAAGTTGATGCTCAGATTGAAGAGAATAAACTGCGCGAGTTACTCTTTGCGTTGATTTCAATAACTGCAATAGGATTAGTGATTGGCTTTTTTGTGAAAAGATGGCTCGATAAACCGATTAAAGAATTATTAAAAGCTACAGACCAAATTGCAGTCGGAAATTTTAATTACACAATTCCAACTAAACGTAATGATGAACTTGGAAGGCTTGGAACATCTTTTAATAAAATGACAAAAAAACTTGAAGATATGAAGCAGCAAATATTCCAGTCTGATAAAATGGCTTCTTTAGGTCAGTTGGCTGCAGGTGTTGCACATGAAATTAATAATCCGCTTACAGGAGTTTTAACTTACAGTAGTTTTCTTCTAAAGAGAACGAAAGACAATCCGGAAATGCAGGAAGACCTAAATGTTATTGTAAGAGAGACAATGCGGAGTCGCGAAATCATTAAAGGATTACTTGATTTTGCAAGACAATCGGCACCTAAGAAGAACAAAACCGATATTCATGAAGTTATTGAAAGAGCCAACAAAGTTGTAACAAATCAATTGAAGATTAAACAGATAACTCTAACTTCTAATTTTGGAGAAAATCTTCCGCAGATTGTTGCAGATGCAAATCAAATTCAACAAGTAATACTAAATCTATTACTCAACGCAATCGATGCAATCGAGAAAAAAGATGGTAAAATTATAGTTTCAACATCTGAAATAAGCCTTTCACCAAAAGGGATTACTCATATTAAAGAAGCAGTATGTAATAAAAACCATAGTCTTCTTGATGCTGATTACAAGTTGGAAGGTTCCCCCTCGATCCGGTTAAAAGTGAAAGCTAACGGTACAGAAGGATTTATTAATCTGGATCCGATTTATGGTCGGCATAAACACTATTTCGGTTTATCGATAAATAAAAAATCAACTATTGATTTAAAGTGTCCACAATGTAATATTACATTAATAGATAAAATAAATAGTTGTCCTGAATGCGGTGGACCGATTTATCGTATTCCGATTCCTAAAATGGGGTTCCTTGAGGGATGTGCCTCGTTTAATGATGAATGGCAAAGATGGGATGCGGTTGATCATGATGGAAATAAAAAATTTATTGAAATAAAAATTGAAGATAACGGTTGTGGTATCCCTTCAGAAAATCTTAATAAAATTTTTGACCCTTTCTTTTCAACAAAAGGACAAAAAGGAAACGGACTTGGACTTTCGGTTATATGGGGAATAGTGGATAACCATGATGGAACTATAATAGTTAAAAGTGAAGTTGGTGTGGGAACAACATTTATTATAAGATTACCGGAACAATAATAATGAATCAGCAATTCGATATATTGGTTGTAGATGATGAACAGGTGATAATTGATTCGGTAATTAAAATTGCTAAGATGGATGCAGTTTCAATTGACTCAGCCCTCGATGTTCAAACTGCATTAACTAAACTTGAAGAGAATAATTACAATTTGATTTTCTCGGATATAATGATGCCCGGTATGGATGGTTTTCAATTTTTGCAGGAAATTGCCAAAAGAAAAATTAAAACACCTGTGATAATTACAACCGGTTACTCAACACTTGATAATACAGTAAAGGCTTTGTATTATGGTGCGGTCGGATTCATTCCAAAACCATTCAGTTTTGATGAACTTTCGAGCATAATAAAGCGAGGTCTACGGTATAGTGAATTACTAAAAAAGATGGAACAAGATTCATCTACACTGTTTTTCATTCCTTGCCCGCCAAAATATTTGAGATTAGGATTCTCTAGCTGGCTTGCTGAAAATTATGATAGTACGGTT
>Ga0351857_1002_pt1 | contig 69646 bp, 64 predicted proteins | sample BONcelHFGM3001D9_FD_206801 | JGI IMG/M metagenome (GOLD analysis project Ga0351857, IMG submission 206801) | Enriched cells from coal bed in the Powder River Basin, Montana, United States - BONCAT cells FGM rep2 HSBNCT.FGM.300.1.D9 ... | reverse complement strand
AAGTTGATATGATCCAGAACCACAAGATCGCCAAATCGCCGGGTCAGATTTTTGACTTCAATTTTGTTTCGTCTGCCTAAGTAGTCTGCCACGGTGAGGACTCCATATGATGTTTTTCCCACGGCCATTCCCCGTTCATGGTACTGGACAGGGAATGGATTTTCTGTTTGGTTTTGGAATGGTCCCGGGTTAACCGGCTACACAGCTTCTAACCGGTCCTGAGACAATGGGTTTAACCGGCTGGTTGTGCCCATCTGCGACATACTGACCAGCAGGTGGCGCAAAACGTACCGTAACGGTTTTGTTCTGGGTGAAGAAATCGATACCATCCTTGCCCTGTACCTTGTCAGTACCGATAAGAGAGCCTTTGATGCCGCCGAAAGGCAAATACGGGTGGGGCGCACAGATGCCGACATTGACACCGACCATACCCACATCCGCTTCTGCAATAAATTTTTCGGTATAATAAAGGTTCTGGGTGAAGATGCAGGCACCATTGCCAAATTCCTGGGCGCGGATCAGGGCGAGTGCATCATCCAGGTCTTTGATGCGGATGATGGACACCACCGGGCCGAAAATTTCTTGCCGGGCAATGGTTCGGCATGGCGTGACCTCAGTAAAGACCGTCGGCCCGACAAAATACCCGTTCCGGTTTTTTTCAGAAACCGTTGGGTTGCGACCATCCAGAACCAGATTACTTCCTTCCTTGATTCCAATTTCAATATACTGTTCAATTTTGGCCTTGGCTCCGGCAGAAATGACCGGTCCCATATAGACCGATGGATCAAATGCATCACCCACCACAACGTTTTTGGAGGCTTCGATAATTTTTTCAACCACTGCATCGTAAATCTCCGGCACTGCAGCCACAATGGACCCGGCCAGGCAGCGTTGACCAGCAGAACCGTAGCAGGAATTGACAAAATTCTCGATAAAAATATCCATCTGAAGGTCTTCCATGGCAACAAGAAAATTTTTTGCGCCACCCAGCAGCATGGCGCGTTTGGCGCCACGGCCACATCCCTGAGCGATTTGTTTGGCAGTGGGCGTCGAGCCGACCAGGCAAACGCCGGAAACCCGCGGATGCTCATACCAGGTTTCCGGTACCTGGCGATTGCCGTGGATAATATTAATCACGCCCTTCGGTAGACCGATCCGGGTGAATATGTCACCCATTTTCTGCATGAAATAAGGGGATTGTGTGCTGGGCTTGAAGACAAAGGTATTCCCCACCCCGATGGCAAATGGAATAAACCAGCCAAAGACCAGAGCCGGAAAATTGAAAGGGGCGACGCCGCCGAAGACCCCGAGGGGGGAGCGGACGACCCTTCCGACGATGTTTCCGGCGATTCCCTCCAGGGCTTCTCCCTGAATCAGGGTGGGGATACTGCATGCGGTTTCGACAATTTGTATGACCCGCTGCACCTCTCCCCGGGCTTCGCTGATGTGTTTGGCCTGGTCGATGGCGATGGCATAGGCCAGTTCCTCAAGATTTTCTTCCATGACCCGCCGCATATCGAAGAGAAATCCAACCCGGCGGGAAACGGACTGTCTTCTCCAGGAATCATAGGCGGCGTAAGCCGATTCAACGGCTTTCAGGGATGTTTCGGTCGAGGCCATCGGAACCTGGCCGATCACGTCCCCAGTGGATGGATTATATAACGGTATCTGATCCGCTGAAGGATCTTCGACCCATTCGCCATCGATAAAATGACGGATATTGATAAAACCCGGTGCGCCCATCATGTCCTCCTGCTGTTTATTTACGACCTGATTCATTTGCGATTCAGATTCTTGAAAGGGGCTTGACAGCTACTGATATCTAATATATTAGATATTATAAATGTGTCAACCCTTTTTTACAGCCCATTGGATTGCGATTCGAATCATGAAAAGAGACTTGACACCCATTGATGTCTGATGTATCAGATATCAATGGGTGTCAGGCTGGTCTAATAGCGTCATGGATGCGTTGGACCTTTTGTCATATTTACCGGAATCGGGCTGCTTGTGTTCAAAATGAAAATTTGGTCAACCGCTGCATGGGAAACAGGCTGCAGCTAACCGGAAGGAGAATGGTATGAACAATCAAACAAACTGGCTGGCGTATGATGTTGACGAGATGGTACGTGGCGACCGGGAGTATTTATGGCACCATATTAAACCCCATAAGGTGTTTGAAACCGCTGAGCAAATGATCATCGTCGAAGGCAAAGGCTTACGGGTCAAGGATATCCGGGGGCGAGAATATCTGGATGCCACTTCCGGTGGTGTATGGAGTGTCATGGTTGGGCATGGAAGGGAGAGTATCGCTGCCGCGGTTTATGAACAGATGAAAACCCTGGGATATTATGCGGGAACCGTGGGCAATATCCCGAGCATCAAATTCGCAGCCAAACTGATCGAATTGATGCCGCATTTAAGCAAGGTTTTCTTCTCCAACAGCGGATCCGAGGCCAATGAAAAAGCCTTCAAGGTCGTCCGCCAGTTGTCCCATATCGATCCCGGTCGAAAAGGGAAGTATAAGATAATTTTTCGGGAAAGGGATTATCATGGCACGACCATCGGCGCGCTGAGCGCAACGGGACAATTGGAACGGAAACAGGATTTCGGGCCTTTTGCCGAAGGATTTGTCGAGTTTCCCCATATGCTCTGCTATCGCTGTCCCTTTAAGAAATCCTACCCGGGCTGTGACATCGACTGTGCCCAAAGTCTGGAAGAGGTGATCCTGAGGGAAGGACCGGATACGGTGGGAGGGTGTATTGTCGAACCCATCACCGCCGGCGGCGGTATCATGGTCCCTGTCCAGGAGTATTACCCGATTCTGCAGGCCATCTGCCGCAAATACGGTGTGTATTTGATTATGGATGAAGTGGTCTGCGGATTTGGCCGAACCGGAAAATTCTGGGGCTACGAGCAATATGATGTGGCGCCTGACATTGTGAGTATGGCCAAAGGATTGGCCAGTTCGTATATGCCACTATCCGCGACCGTGTTCCGTCAGGAGATATTCGAAAAATTTTTATGCGATCCCAGCAAGCCTGAAGAACGGATGAACTATTTCAGAGACATCAGCACGTATGGCGGATGCACCGGCGCCATGACCGCAGCGCTTGAAAGCACCCGGATCATCGAAGAAGAACACCTGGTGGAAAACAGCCGGGTGGTCGGCGCCTACCTGCTGGAAGGTCTGCAATCCCTGAGCGATATGCCGCTGGTCGGAGATGTCCGGGGCAAGGGACTTTTCTGCGGGGTGGAGTTTGTCAGGAACAAGCAGACCAAGGAATCAATCACCGAAGCGGAAATGGGTCGCATCATGGGTCTGGTGGCTGCCGAAGGTGTGCTGGTGGGACGGACCAATACATCCCTGCCGGGCAACAATACGATCATGAATTTTGCACCGGCCCTGATTGCCACAAAAGCGGATATGGATGAGATTGTAACAGCCGTCAAGCGTGCCATCGAAAAGTTCTGATTATTCGGCTCGCGAAATAAAGAATCAAAGATAATTCCAAAACGAAATCAGGAAAGGAAACCCGCAATGAAAATGACCACTGAGGAGGCATTTGTAAAAGTCCTGCAGATGCATGGCATTGAGCACGCATTTGGCATTATCGGTTCAGCCTTCATGCCGATTTCAGATCTTTTTCCGAGCGCAGGCATCACCTTCTGGGATGCCGCCCATGAGTGCAACGGTGGAATGATGGCCGACGGTTACAGCCGCGCTTCCGGCAAGATATCGATGTGCATTGGCCAAAATGGACCAGGAATCACCAATTTGGTCACTCCGGTCAAAACAGCCTTCTGGAATCACACCCCGTTGCTGCTGGTCACCCCCCAGGCCGCGAACAAAACCATCGGCCAGGGCGGATTTCAGGAAATGCCCCAGATGTCACTGTTTCAGGACATTGTATGTTACCAGGAGGAGGTTCGCGATCCCTCTCGGGTGGCCGAGGTCCTCAACCGGGTTATCATGAAGGCCCGCCGGGGTTCAGCGCCAGCCCAGATTAACATTCCCCGAGACATGTGGACACAGGTCATCGACGTGGACCTGCCGCAAATCGTTTGTTTTGAGAGACCTTCCGGTGGCGCCGGCGCCATAGCCGAAGCGGCAAGGTTGCTCTCTTCGGCAAAGTTCCCGGTGATTCTCAATGGCGCAGGCGTGGTTCTCGGCGGGGCGATCGATGCCTCAAAGGCCCTCGCCGAACGACTCAGCGCCCCGGTCTGCTGCAACTACCAGCACAACGATGCCTTTCCCGGATCGCACCCGCTGTTCGCCGGCCCCCTGGGCTATAACGGTTCAAAGGCCGCCATGGAGTTGATCGCCAAGGCCGACGTGGTTCTCGCTCTCGGCACACGGCTCAACCCATTTTCCACGCTTCCGGGTTACGGCATCGATTACTGGCCCAAATCGGCAAAACTGATCCAGGTGGACATCAATGCCGACCGCATCGGTCTAACTAAGCCGGTTACTGTCGGGATTCAGGGGGATGCCGCTACCGTGGCGGAGCGTATCCTTGCCGCCCTGACAGCCGATGCCGGAGATCATGGCCGCCAGGCCCGTGAGGAACTCGTGCAGAAGACCAAGGCCCAGTGGTTGCAGCAGTTGTCCACCATGGACCACGAAGACGACGACGACGGCACCACCTGGAACCGGCGTGCCCGGGCAAAAGATCCGAGGCTGATGTCATCACGGATGGCCTGGCGTGCCATACTGAAGGCCCTGCCGAAAGAGGCGATCATCTCTTCTGACATCGGCAATAACTGTGCCATCGGCAATGCCTATCCGACCTTCGAAGAAGGGCGCAAGTATCTGGCTCCGGGTCTGTTCGGCCCATGCGGTTATGGCTTTCCCGCCATTCTTGGGGCCAAAGTCGCCTGCCCAAAGACGCCGGTGGTTGGCTTTGCCGGTGATGGTGCCTTTGGAATTTCCATGAACGAAATGACCGCCTGTGGACGGGAAAACTGGCCGGCAATTACCATGGTGATTTTCCATAATTATCAATGGGGGGCGGAAAAACGTAATTCGACCCTCTGGTATGACGACAACTTTGTCGGCACCGAGCTCGATTGTGACGTCAATTACGCGAACATAGCCGCGGCGTGCGGGATGAATGGGGTACAGGTTACCACCATGGAGGGGCTGACCGGGGCTCTTGCAAAGGCCATTGAAGATCAGATGCAGAACCATCAGACCACCTTTATCGAGGTGATTCTCAATCAGGAACTGGGTGAGCCTTTCCGCCGGGATGCGATGAAAAAACCGGTGCGGGTCGCCGGTATCAATAAAGCGGACATGTGCCCGCAGCAGGTGATTTAAGGTGCCGGGGATTTTAAGGTGGCTTGGGCTCTCAACACGATACATATGAAATCAATCTACGCAGAAGGAAGGTAATATCATGATAGTTGGAATTTTAAAGGAAATAAAGACAGAGGAGAACCGCGTCTGCATGACGCCGGCAGGCGTTGAAGTCATGATTGCCAATGGGCATACCCTGTTGGTGGAAAAAGGGGCCGGTATCGGCAGTGGATTTGATGATACTGCTTATGCGGATGCGGGTGCGGAGATTGTCGGCGCACCGGCGGAAATATTTCAGCGATCCGGCATGATCATGCATGTCAAGGAACCACTACCTGCCGAGTACGATCTGATCCGGGAAGGCCAGATCATTTTTACCTATCTCCACTTGGCGGCTGACGAACGCCAGACCCGGGCACTCATTAAAAGCAAGGCCGTCTGTATTGCGTATGAAACCATCCAGAAACCGGATGGATCACTGCCGCTGCTGATTCCGATGAGTGAGGTGGCGGGCAGAATGGCCATCCAGCAGGGAGCCAAATACCTGGAAATGGCACAGGGCGGACATGGCATTCTGTTGGGCGGCGTACCAGGGGTGGATCCCGGCAATGTGGTGGTGATCGGTGCCGGCATTGTTGGCATCAATGCGGCCAAGATGGCCTGCGGCCTGGGTGCCAAAGTCTATATCCTGGATAAGAGTCTGGACCGGCTGCGGTACCTGAGCGATGTGATGCCGGCCAACTGCTTTAACCTGTTTTCCAGTCCGGCCACCCTGCGCGAACTTGTCAAACAGGCGGATGTGGTAGTGGGAGCGGTTTTGATCCCCGGCACCAAGGCTCCCAAACTGATTACCCGGGAGATGCTCAACACAATGAAACCGGGATCGGTACTGGTGGATGTCGCGATTGATCAGGGCGGCTGCTTTGAAACATCCAAAGCCACCACTCACGGCAATCCGATCTATGTGGTGGACAACGTGGTGCATTACTGTGTGGCCAATATGCCGGGTGCGGTGCCAAGGACATCGACCATGGCCCTGACCAACGCCACGCTGCCGTATGCGGTGAAGATTGCCAACAAGGGGTGGAAGAAGGCCATGCAGGACAATTCGGACATCAAACTCGGGGCCAATGTGATTCAGGGGCATATCACCTACCAGGGAGTGGCCGATGCCTTTAATCTGGATTATGTCCCGATTGATACGTTGCTGTAAAAGACCTTTCCCCGATCGTCATGCGCCGGGCATCCGCCAAACACATGAAAAGTGGTGCCCGACGCCATCACAAAACAAGTCAAGCGCCTCACAAGAAAGGGACATCCATGGAAGGATCCGACGAATCCAGGGCAAGTATTTTGGATATCCGCTCCCTGCGGCAGCAGGTGTATGAATACTTGAGGGGGAAAATTCAGGCCGGCAGCCTTGTTCCAGGATCTTTTATAAACCTGAATGAGATCAGCCAGCAATTGGGCATCAGCAAAACCCCGCTCCGGGATGCCATTATCCAGATGGAATGTGAGGGGTTTGTCACCATTCTGCCGCGACGGGGCGTGCTGATCAAGCGTCTTTCGCTGGAAGAGATTCGAAATATTCTCGAGATCGTTGGTGCTCTGGAAAGCACTGTGGTTCGATCCGTCTCTGATCGTCTCATGCCGGACCATCTGGACCGGATGCAGCAGTTGAACAAAGACATGCGGGTCTGCATTCAGCAGAATCCTTCCGGCACATTCGATACCCAATATTATCAGCTCAATCTGGCGTTTCACAATGTATTTCTGGATCTGTCCACCAACATGGATCTCAAACAGATGCTGATGATCATGAAACAGCGGTTATATGATTTTCCCCGTCTGAACTACATCAAGGAATGGGAATGGATCAATTGTGACGAACATGACCGGTTTATCCAGTTTCTCCGGGATGGGCAAAAAGACGACGCCGCCCGTCTCTGGCGGATCAACCACTGGGGATTTGAATGCCATGAAAAATATATCCGGGAATTCTATGCTCAGGGAGAACAGAAGATCCAGCACGATCTGGAGCTTTTAAAGTAACTGCGACAGGGGAGACACGCGTGAAAACGATTCTGGTCGTCAATACTGGAAGTTCTTCAGTCAAATTCACCCTGTTCCTTGCCGCAGATTTGCACGTCATGGCATATGGTCTGATGGAACGAATCGGACAGGAAGGAACGCGACTGGTTTACCAGTGTCCCGGCCGGGAAACGTTTCAGAAACAGGTATCCATTCCGGATATTGGCAATGCCATTGCACGGATACCCCTCCTGTTGACCGATTCCCGGATGGGCGTTATTGTCTCAAAAGAAGAAGTCCGGGCGATTGGGCATCGGGTTGTCCATGGCGGGGAGTCCATCAGCCAGCCAACCCGGATTGATGACCGAATCAAACAGATCATACAGGCCTGTTTTGACTTGGCCCCGTTACACAATCCGCCGAATCTGGAAGGGATACTGGCTTGCGAAACCGGGTTCCCGGACATTCCCCAGGTTGCGGTTTTTGATACCGCTTTTCATGCCAAAATCCCCCTTCAAGCCAGTCTCTATGCACTTCCCGTCCATCTTTGCGAATCGCTGAAAATTCGTAAATACGGTTTTCATGGTACCAGCCACGGTTATGTAAGTCGCAAAGCAGCGGAGTGGATTGGTCGGCCGGTGACCGACCTGCGTCTCATCACCTGCCATTTGGGCAATGGGTGCAGCATCACGGCGGTGGCTCAGGGCCAAAGCGTGGACACCAGCATGGGGTTTACACCACTGGAAGGTGTGCCCATGGGAACCCGGTGTGGTGATATCGATCCAGCCATTTTATTGTATCTGATGCGCCAACGCGGGATGACGGCAGAACGGTTGGATGCCTTGCTCAACCGGGAAAGCGGTCTGCTGGGCCTTGGGGGCACAGGCAGCAGCGATGTGCGAGATCTGGTGCAGGCCATGCAAAATGGTCACCACCAGGCAGAAACAGCCCTGAAAGTATTTACCTACCGCATTAAAAAATATATCGGCGCGTACCTGGCTGCACTGGGCGGCGCAGATGCCATCGTGTTTACGGCAGGCATTGGCGAAAATTCCCCCCTGATCCGGGAATGGATTTGTGACGGGTTGACGGAACTGGGAATCAGCCTGGATCACCGTCTCAACCATTCGGTGAATGGATGTATGGGGGAGATTCAGAACTCTGAAAGCCGGATGCGACTGTTGATCGTTCCCACCAATGAAGAAGCTGAAATCGCGATTCAAACCCGGGATCTCATCACCGTCTAAAAAACCCTCCGACTGCCTTTCATGGAAGGGCTGGCTCAACTGGCTTTTTGAGGCCATTTATCTAATAGGATGTCATATCTCAAATTTGAAATTTCAGATTGTGCTGATTGTAGATTTCAAGTTATATGCAGGCTGATATAAATTATCGATTCTGAATCTCTGAGAATTTATTTTTCTGAAATACAATAATACAAGCTTCTTCAAGATCATAAGGTCGTTATGCTGAATGGTATGCTGGATTTTATTTTTCAATTTGATAAAAATTTATTGTGGCTGATTTTTGCCATTTTGGTGGCATGCGGACTCGGTTTGCCGATTCCGGAAGATATTGCCATCATCGCCGCCGGTATCATGACGACTGATGGGGCAATCCACTTCTATCAGGCATTTCTCGTCTGCTTGCTGGGAGTTCTGGTTGGTGACAGCATCATTTACTGGATCGGACGAACCTGGGGGGAACAGCTTTTCAAAAACCGGGTTACCGCGATGATTATCAAACCATCCCTGCATCAGGCCGCCGCCATCGCCTTTCATAAACATGGTGACAAGATCATCTTTTTTGCCCGATTTATGCCCGGACTCCGGGCGCCTATTTACTTTTTCATGGGATCCATAAAAAAATCCTTCTGGCTGTTTCTGGCAGTTGACGCATTTGCAGCATCCATTTCTGTCCCCTTATGGATTGTAGTGGGAAATCTGGTTGGCGAAAACATTCCTGTTCTGGAAAAAGTGATCAAAAACATGAAAATCGGCACAGTGATTTTGATGGTTTTCTTTCTGCTGATATTTTTTTCAGGGATATATTTGAAAAAGGCCCTGATGAAATACATTTTCAAACAGTGAGTTCTGCTGCGGTCCACCGTTTTTTCCACCTGGGGAAAACAGCGTTGCCAGTTTCGAAGAGGCCCGACACCTCATCCGATCACCCGTTATCCGGTGAAAAAGAAACAGGAAAATCTGATCATATCGATCACGTAATGACCAAGAGACAGAATTTTTGATAATCAGATTTCCTGACGATTAATCCCGAACAGGAGGGTAAAATGGCGCGCATAGAAAAACCGTGTGTAATTTCCTGTGGTATTTTGCGGCGAGAAATCGAGCACCTGATGGAAAAAGGCGATATTGACGTGGACGTTCATTTCTTGAGTGAAAGACTTCACATGGATTACCATCTTCTGGATCGCGGGTTGAACGCTGCACTCAAAAAGTATCATAAGCAAAGCCCTGAGGGCATCGTCGTTGTTTACGGCGACGTTTGCCTGGGGTTTAATGGCGAAATGAACGTGCTGATGGACAGATACGATACGGTAAAGGTCGATGGGCTGAACTGCATCGACTGTTTGCTCGGCGGCAAAGGAAAACTTCTGGAAATGGACCCGGATCACAAATACCTGTTTCTGAATCCGGCCTTCATCCAATTTACAGAAAAAATAAGGGGAAAAACAAAAAAACAAACCCGGGAGATGTACAGCATGCTTGATGGCATCATCCTTTTAGATGCCATGGGTGATTTGGACGATTACCAGTCGAAGATCGACGAGATCGTGGACCATACCGGTCTCCCGGTTCTCCATCGTCAGAAAATAGGCGTCGATGGCCTGAAGAAGGTTCTTCTGGAAGCGCTTGGCCGGAATCGATGGAAATGCACTATCAACAAGGAACGGGTCGCATGACCGAGAAGATGGAAGCGCGCAACCCGCTTGTCCGATTAATGAAAAAATTCCAACAGGGAACCAGACCGGTTACCCATATGGGACCATTTCTGCCTCTGGTCCGCATCAAGGAGAGGGGGCTGCCATTCAATGACATCATGAGAAACGCTCAAGCCATGACGGATGCCGCCCTCCTGAGCTTTGAGCTTGGTTTTGAATCGACGGTGCTGCCCTTCGATCTGAATGTGGAAGCTGAAATGCTCGGCGCTCGGGTGCGATACCACGATGGATTCGATGGAAGCCCGGTATACCCTACCATCGCCGACAAGCCCTTCACCCCGGGAGACGATATTGCAATTCCAGATGCCTTGGCTGAAAAAGGTCGAATGCCAGCCATATTGAAGACTATTGCCTCCCTGAGGGAACGCGCACGGGACAGAGGGGCGGTGGGGGTATTCCATTCCCGGCCCCTTTACCCTGGCGGGCCAGGTGCTGGATATGGATGCGCTTTATGTGATGCTTTTGAAGCAACCGGAAAAAGCCCTGAGGCTTTTCGAACAGCTCACCACGTTTATCAGTCAATTGATCGATCTTTACATTTGTGCAGGTGCTGATTTCATGATTCTCGTGGAGGGGGGCGGTGCATCCATCGCACCGAAAACCTTCCGTAAACTGGTATTGCCCGCCCTGCAGGATATTTTAAAACCCAAAAAAATGCCCCAAATCACCTATTTTTTCGGCAGTTCCAGGGAAATTATCGAATTCATGCTGACATGTGATACCGACGGTATCATCCTTGACAAGGCATGTGACATTGAAAAAACCAGAGGGCTGATACCCGAAACGATACCGCTTTTCGGGCATTGCGACGGCTTTGACATACTTGCCAATGCGACGCCGGCGGAGATTACCGATAAAGTCCATCGCTGCATCGACATGGGCTTTACGACGGTGTGCCCGCCAGCGGATATCTACCCGCCAGCAAGAATTGAAAATATCGAAGCTTTTGTAAGGGCGATCCAGGAATATGAAAAATAGGGCTTATCTATAGTTTTTCAGAAAATTAATTTCCGATTTATAATGCAGGCAACAGCCCTGCACTTTGTCTTAGTTTTTTCATAACAGCGAGGACTTTGGTGGCATTACGCATGAATTTTTCAAAGGTCTTGATGACAGAATTTCTGAGATCGTCAAATGTTGGAAAATACTTGCAGTGGGTTGCATCCCTTTTTGTTTTCCGCCAGAGTTTTTCGATGGGGTTATAATCTGGCGAATATGAAGGGAGCCGTTTAACATACAACTTGCCTTCCGATTCCATTCGTTCTTTGAAATTTCTGGCATCAGGGCCATTATGATATTTTGCTCCGTCTTCTATCAGAATGATGGGGCACTGGTACTTGCTTACAACGGTCTCCAGGAACTGAAAATAGGTTTGTGAATTGAACTTCTCAGGGGTTTCCATGTAATGAAAATCACCAGAGAAGAACCCAATGGCTCCGAATACTTTCATCCCCTTTCTTATGCCGGTAGTCTTGATTTTAGGTTGTTTGCCCTTTGGAGCCCACGTTCTTGAAAGTGATCCCCATTGGGCGAATGAAACTTCATCACCAAAAAGGATGACTGCTTTCTGCTCTTGAGCCTGTTTGAGTATTGCTGGCCATGTTACCTCACACCATTCCCGGCGCTTTTCTTCATCCAGGTGATCAGACTCAAAAGCAGCCTTCTGATAGGATAAGCCGATTTTTTTCAACAAATCGCACAAATAGCGGGGGGAATACATGACGTTAAATTCCCGGAATACCAGTTCAGCAATTATCGCTGATGTCCATATGCCACATTCAAAGCCACATTTCTCGGGACCATCGCAGATGAGACCATACAGACGTTGCTTTTGTTGCTTGTTCAGTTTCGATTTCCGGCCTCGACCGCAATAATGGCGGTCAACAAGCCATGAATATCTTTCAGCCAAAAAACGATAAAGCCAGTTCAGCACCTGTCTTTCTGAGACATGAACAAAAGCGGCAATTGAGCGCAAGGAGTTGCCTTCTGCGATCATAAGCAACGCCTTGACAATTGTGAACAGTCGTAGATTGTTTAAAGCCATGGCCAGTTTTAACTCTGAACGCAGTCTGTTGACAGTCTCTTTTGAAAAAGATATGCGCATATTCTCAGCCTCCATTTATAGGTGTCTATAGGTATCTGAGAATATACTACTTTCAATGCTATATGATGTCCAGCGCTAATGTTAGAGTTTACGAAATTATTTTTCTGAAAAACTATATTCTGGGGGCTCCGTAATGTCCGGCATAAAATTCCGGATTTTCGTTGCGCGGTCCGTGAAAAGCCAGGTCACGCCGCGGTTGACTTCCCGGTACAGGCATTTTTTGGAATTTATGAATCCGGTACCCACAGGAAGGCAATTTCGGGACAACTTTCTCAAGATGTTGTTTTTAAGCAGCATGTAATGTCCGGCCATCCCGCCATAACCTTTCTGCAGGACCATATCCGAAACAGTGCCAACATTTGCTTCTGCAATCGGAATCATTGTTTCCGGGGGGATGAAGGAGATGTCAGAAAAGAGTTGCGGGTGAAGCGAGAGCAGATGAAAATCCCTGGCGGGCTCCAAGGAAGAAAACAACTCTGAAAGGACGTCGTTCAGGCGTGTTGATGCCACGAAATGCGGTTTTATTTCCACCATCAGATGTAGCCTACCGCCGTATCGTTGAATCACATCGGCCAGGGGAGGAATCATCGGGAACCTCGATTTAACTGCTTTGAGACTCAGCTCCCCGATGCGTGCATTCTCTTTGAAGAGGCGCCGGCAGTCCGGGTCGTGGGAAACCACCGGTTGCATGTCCCGGGTCCATTGAATGTCGAGCTCGATTCCCCATACACCTTCTGCCTTTGCCTGGTCAAACGCCGGCAGCGTGTTCTCATAGACCCGGCGATTGTCATACATGCCGCGATGGGAAATCAGCCGTGCATTCATAAATTTTTCGGGCGATGGCTCCGGACGTGGAAGTTTTTCCGAAAGGAAATCCGAAACCCTGAAAAAAGCATTTTCAATCCAAAACGGCAAGGCCATTTCACCTCCCTTGCATATAGGCTTTTCAGATAATGATTTTGGGAAGGCAACAGGGAGGGGATAGGCCTTTTTGGGCCATCCCCGACAGATAACGCACCCAAAATCTTTATCTTGAAAGCTATATCTTTCTGAAAGTCTATAGCGAGAGATTAAGGTTACCTCAGTCAATTATGGTTTGATATAGGCATTCAACCCGATAGTTACCGGTTTTCCATCCACTTCAACCTGGGTTACGACATTTCCCCGGGTACTGGCAACGACAAGCGTCTTTCCGGATGATGACGGTGTTGGTTTTTCCAGATCAATTTCGATACAGAGTTTATTATTTCTGATTTCAACGGTCATGGACATGATTTGTTTCCCTTCTTGATAAGATCGAAATTTTTCGATAGGTTCAGTGTCACGTGTTTGATTTTTATTGTGCATCAATGACTTTTCTCATAACCATGGAGGCTGTCAATAAAAAAGATCAATCGCTACAACATTCTCAAGGACGGATGAGAATGATCAAATTATGGATTGACATGAACAAGACCCGTTTGTTACGCTTGTCCTTCACAAAGAGGAGTAGCCTTCAGGGTGGTTATCGTCAAGACGTCTTCATGAATGAAGGCCGGTACCATCCGTTGGTGTACGAGCCAACTGGCCAGACCTTTGTCACAGCATGCATGTGGCAAAGGTCTTTTTTTTGGTAAAGCCGGAAAAGGGAGATCAACGATAATGGACACACTGGACGACAATAAAAACGAATTGTCCCAATGGTACCAGCTTGATCCGGAAGAGGTGATGAACCGGATTCAATCCTCCGGCACCGGTCTGGGTGCGGCGGAAGCCCGTAAGCGGCTGGACCACTTTGGCCCCAACGAACTGATCGAGAAAAAACGCAAACCGTTGTGGATGATGTTTTTGGATCAGTTCAAGGATTTCATGATCCTGGTGCTGATCGCCGCCGCCGTTGTGGCCGGCGTGATCGGCGACCCTGTAGACACCGTCGCCATCGCCGTAATTGTACTGCTGAATGCCGTGCTTGGATTTGTTCAGGAATACCGCGCCGAAAAGGCAATGGCCAGCCTGAAAAAAATGGCTGCTGCCTCGGCAACCGTTCTCAGGGACGGCCAACCTGAAATCATCGCAGCGGAACAGCTCGTTCCAGGGGACCTGGTTTTCCTGGAAGCCGGAAATGTGGTGCCGGCGGATATCCGTCTGACCGAAGTGGCCCAGCTTCGAACCGAAGAGGCGGCCCTGACCGGCGAATCCATGCCCGTGGAAAAGGAGATACCTGCGATCCTGGAAGAGGACCTGTCCCTTGGGGATCGTAAAAATATGGTGTATAAAGGAACACTGATTACTTACGGCCGGGGTCGCGGACTGGTTACAGGCACCGGCATGCAGACGGAACTCGGCCGGATCGCCACGCTGCTCCAGGCCCAGGAAGAAGGAAAGACGCCACTCCAGAAGCGCCTCACCGCCTTTGGACAGAATCTGGCCTATGTGGTTTTGGCGATTTGCTTCATCGTTTTTATCGCCGGCATCCTCCGGGGCGAATCGCCGCTGTTCATGCTGCTCACCGCCATTTCTCTGGCGGTGGCGGCCATTCCCGAGGCTCTGCCGGCTGTCATTACCATTTCACTGGCCCTGGGCGCCAACAAACTGGTCAAGCAGCAGGCATTGATCCGGAAACTCCCGGCGGTTGAAACCCTGGGGTCGGTCACCTATATCTGTTCCGACAAGACAGGGACCCTTACCCTGAACCGGATGACCGTGGAAGAAGTCTATATCGACGGCCATCTGTTCCGGTCCGGGGAACGGCTTCTATCAGATGGTGAAGATGCCGAGGCGAATCTGTCCGATAGAAAACCACTTGGTCTTCTGCTGGCAGCCCTGTCACTTTCCAACGATGCCCGCCAGGATGCATCCGGAACGGTCATCGGAGATCCGACTGAAGCTGCCCTGTTCAACCTGGCCCGGGAAAATGGCTTTCTGCGCGAAAAACTGGATGACAAATTTCCCCGGCTGGCCGAGATCCCGTTTGACTCGGAGCGAAAGCTGATGACCACCTTTCATCCCTGGGATGATGGCCAGGTTATTTCTTTCACCAAGGGAGCGGTTGAGGAAATCCTGGAACGCTCCGAAAAAGCGTATCATCCCGGAAGGACGGAGACATTTGATCGGACCAAAATCCTGGAAATAGCCGACCGGATTGCCGGGGACGGCCTGAGAGCCCTGGGTTTTGGTCTGCGGGTGTGGGATAAGCTTCCGGACCCAGTGATCGCGGAAAACGTGGAAATTGGGCTGACCCTGATTGGCATGGTCGGAATGATGGACCCGCCCCGTGAGGAGGCGCGGAATGCTGTAGCGGAATGCCGATCCGCAGGCATCCGCCCGGTGATGATTACCGGAGACCATCCGCTGACCGCACAAGTGATTGCCAGGCGGATCGGGATATTGAAAGGGGACAAAAAAGGCGTCATGACCGGACGGGAACTGGAACAGCTTTCCCTGGAAGAATTTGAAAGCCGGGTGGAGAAAATCCGGGTCTATGCCCGCGTCGCGCCTGAGCAGAAACTGAAGATCGTGAAAGCCCTTCAGGACAGGGGACAGTTTGTGGCCATGACCGGGGACGGGGTCAATGATGCTCCGGCGCTGAAACAGGCGGATATCGGGGTGGCCATGGGCATCACCGGCTCAGATGTGTCCAAGGAAGCCGCCCACATGATCCTGCTGGATGACAACTTCGCCACCATTGTCAAGACCGTTCGCGAGGGACGGCGCATCTTTGACAACATCCGCAAGTTCATCAAATACACCATGACCAGCAACCTGGGAGAAATCTGGACCATTTTTCTGGCCCCTTTTCTCGGTCTGCCCATCCCCCTTCTGCCCATTCACATCCTCTGGATAAACCTGGTAACCGACGGCATTCCCGGTCTGGCCCTGGCCGCGGAGCCCGGAGAGAAAAATATCATGCAGCGTCCGCCCCGGAATCCCCGGGAAAGCATCTTTGCCGCGGGGCTCGCCACCCATATCATCTGGGTGGGACTGCTCATGGGGGGCGTATCCATCATCACCCAGGTCCTGTTCATTGACAGCAGCCAGACCCGCTGGCAAACCATGGTCTTTACCGTGCTCTGCCTGAGCCAGATGGGACACGTGCTGGCCATACGATCGGAAAAGGAATCCTTTTTCAGGCAGGGGCCACTGTCCAACAAGCCGCTACTGGGAGCCGTTTTGCTCACGTTCGGTCTTCAGATGGCCACGATTTATGTGCCGTTTCTCAATCCTGTTTTCAAGACCCAACCGCTCAGCGTCAGGGAATTGATAACAACAATCCTGCTTTCAACCGTGGTCTTTTTTGCCGTGGAAATCGAGAAATGTTTCAAACGGGCACGCGGACACTCCGGTTCGAACCAAGGGGACGTCGGACGGGACAAGTAACCAAGAGGACGTCCATGAAATAAGGCATTTCTATAGACTTTCAGAAAATTCATTTCGCAAGGCAGCAGGGAGGGGATAGGCCTTTTTCGGCCATCCCCGAGTAAAACTCACAACATAACGTTGCTGCATTTACAGGCTTACAGGACCAAGTTAGAACCAAGCCCTCTTTATCGATACGAATGGTATCATTCACTCTTTCGACCACGCTCACACCAACCCTCTCCCAATGGGAGAGGGCTGGAAGAAAATCGAAATGTATGACCGGCTATTATTGCGGCTTACGAATTACCGTATCCGCCACATACGGATCAGTTGGGTGTGATCGGTGTAATCTTGGATCCGTGGATGGTTATCCCTGCCATCAATCCCTTCTGGTCGAAGAAAAAGGCATAGATACCTTCTTTGGCAGTTGTGGTGGACAACGTTCGTTCCAATCCCTCATCCACGACGACAACGGTAGGTCCCACCCCCACCTCCCAACCACTGATGCTTTTAAGATGTTCAAGCGATGCCTCGTCCGTAAAAAACAGGGCATAACCAAATGTTTGAGCCCCTATCTGCAATCCGTAGGAGGCTGAGACGGTATTGTAGTAACCAACGGTTTTATCGCCTTTTCGAAGCGCACCTTCCCCATAGTGTCCGCCGACAATGAGCCCTCCCTTAATAATACTCGGGAAAACCAGAATACCTTTTGCCACTTTCGAAAGCTCTTTGGCAGCAGTGGATTTGGCATACAGTTTATTCAAGGCGACATCGACTTCACTGTCAATCTGTCCGGCACTGTTTGCCATGACGGGATGGTTAAAACCGATTGCGATACATAAGACCATCAGTACTGTAATCAAGGAAAAACGAATTGTGTTATGCATAAGAACCTCCTTTTTCCAATTGACATCTTTAGATGATATGATGCTTGCCTTCGTTTAATATCCATCAAATCGGATCACCCAGAGTTCATTCCATGGCTTCCATTCCCCATGATGTTGTACACTCTGGTCCAATTAAATAGATTATTATTACGCAATTCCAAGATGTCAATACACCTGACTGACAGTCTGCTTCAACAGTTGGCGGGTCCCCTGGTTTACGACACATATCCGATTTTCAGCCATTTGGATTTCTTATTGCTTTCAATTGATCTTTTCAAGAAGATCATCGGTTGATATCGGCCGTCAGGTTCATCATGCATGAAGGGACGGGAAAATCCCGGTCAGTCCGGATACCACTTGACTCACAATGCCCTGAAGCCATTGGGTCCCCCATTCGGAAACATTCGCCGGAAGCGCTTGAATGACGGCAATATAGTCGTTTCCCTTTGTCTGTATGGTTTTCTGTAGATCTTTCAAAAAATTATCCCGAAACGGACCTTCTCCATCAATCTGTTGTAGCGCTGGCAGAATATCGCTAATCCGTGACACGTTCAGATGCAGTTCATTCTGACAGATCGCATGAGCCGAATCCAGTGGTTGGCCCACAGGCATCAATCCGCAGTATTCAATCAATCGATTGACCCGCTCCTGAATGTTGGTGTCAAGCGTCTGACATAATCCATCCAGCAGTGCCTCCGGAAACCGGCGGCCAACGAACAGACGTCTGGCCTGTTTATACCACTGCATCAGCGCCAGCAGATTGGCGATATACGTGATGTTGTTGGCCATGATACGTCTGAGGGTCAGATGCAGGCCGTTTGTGAACGGAATATTGACGCTTTTTCTGGCCGACTCCTGAATGAGCCGTCCGGGCCTTGACTCATCTTTCCGAATGATGGAACCTGCGGCGACCACATTTCCAAATTCCATGCGGCAGGGCCCGACCATACCCCCCTGCCCTCCCAGAAAAATGGGGAGCTGATTCAGCATGACTCCCCGGGGAACATCGCCCAACAGCGATGCTGTCGCCTTGTCCTGATTGGGTGTGTAATTGAAATGAATATAGGAACTGCCGACTTCGCTGTGATTTTTGCGGCTGTTTCCACCAGCCATCAGACAGTCGCAAAAATTGATCAGACTGCCCAGGGTGACAAACGGAAACAGGATGGTTTGCTTGAGCGCCACGGTATGGGCTGCGCTGGAGCGCTCTTCCATGATGGTTCCTTCCCGGACATGGCCTCCGGATCCAAAGACAATCCTGTCCAGAAACACGGCTCTTTTGAAATAACCGCCGTGCAGATTCACATCCGGACCGACGAAACAGTTCTCAACGGTTGCCGGCGACTCCAGCCCCAGTTTTGCGCCCTGCAGAATGAGCGTGGATTTGCCAAAGATTTTGGTTCCTGCATGTAGCACCACGCTCTCACCGGAAATTCGGTCAATATTGACGTCATCTCCGATTTCCACAGCCATTGGATTTGGAATCCGGACACCTTTTTCAATCAGTGCGGCGATTCGGCTATTCAGATTTTGCATGTTTGAGGTCTCGACCTGCCCCCTGTTTTTACAATCACCATCAATCCGTCTGTTTCAGTTTTGCAGACCGGATGGAATGACGTTTATGGGCATCCAGAATGGTTTTTCTAAGCCGGATGGATTTGGGTGTGACCTCGACCAGTTCATCATCCATCAGAAAATGAATGGCCCGCTCCAGGGTCATGGCCTTGACCGGCGATAGCAGAATATTGTCATCCCGGCCTGAGGCCCGCATGTTGGTCAGTTTTTTTTCTTTGCAGGGGTTGACATTGATATCGTTGTACCGGTTGTGTTCGCCAACGATCATGCCTTCATAGACCGCAGTTCCGGGAATGATGAAAAGCTGTCCCCGTGGTTCAAGATTAAACAGGGCGTATGCCACGGACACCCCATGCCGGTCCGATACGATGGAGCCGGTAAACCGGCTGGGGAAATCCCCCCGATAGGCTTCATAGCCGCTGAAATAGGAATTCATGATGCCGGATCCCCGTGTGTCGGTCAGAAATTCATCCCGGTACCCGATCAACGACCGGGATGGGATGCTGAATTCGATGCGAACCCGACCCCGGTTATGGTTGACCAGATTGATCATCTTGCCTTTTCGAACAGACAGTTTTTCGGTGACGATCCCCATGAAGGATTCATCGCAATCCACCATCAGGCGCTCGACAGGTTCCAGCTTGGCACCATTTTCATATTTCAAGATGACCTGTGGACGTCCCGCGCACAGCTCAAATCCCTCCCGGCGCATGGTTTCAATCAGAATAGCCATCTGGAATTCACCTCTGCCTTTGACCGTAAAACTTTCCTTGTCATCGGTTTCCTCAACCAGAATCCCCACATTCATCAGGGTTTCCTTGAAGAGCCGCTCACGGATTTTGCTGGATTGAACATATTTCCCTTCTTTGCCGCTGAACGGTGAATCATTGATTCGAAACAGCATCGATACAGTAGGCTCATCAACGGTCAGTCGGGGCAGTCTGGCCGGCGAAGTCTTTGTGCAGATCGTATCCCCGATTTTGACATTGTCGATGCCGGAAAGCACGATGATGTCGCCCGGATCCGCGGTCTGCACCTCCTGAAAGGTCAGGCCCTGATAGGTTTGAAGCTTTGAAATTTTCAGCGGATTGTGCCGGTTTTGATCATCGATGCAGATCAGGCTGTCATTGAATCGGGCTTGGCCGTGGATGATTTTGCCAATGGCAAGCCGGCCCAGATAGTCTGAATATCCCAAATCCGAAACCAGCATCTGAAACGGCGCATTGGGGTCATATGTCGGCGACGGAATTTCATCGACAATCGTATCAAATAGCATGCTCAAATTGGTGCTGTCTTCCTTCATGTCCTTCCAGGCAATGCCGTCACGGCCGACCGCATACAGAAGGGGAAAATCCAGTTGCAACTCAGTGGCATCCAGATCGATAAACAAATCGTAAATTTCATCCAGAACCGCATCAACCCGTGCATCCTTTCGATCGACCTTATTGATGACCACAATCACCTTGAGACCAGCCTCAAGCGTCTTTTTCAGAACAAAGCGCGTTTGGGGCAGCGGGCCTTCGGACGCATCCACCAGAAGCAGCGCACCGTCTGTCATGGACAGCGCACGCTCCACCTCACCACCAAAATCCGCATGGCCCGGCGTGTCGACAATATTGATTTTAACGCCCTTCCAGATTACCGAGCAGTTTTTTGCGGCAATGGTGATGCCCCGCTCCTTCTCCAGATCCATCCGGTCCATGATGCGATCCGAGATATCCTGATTGTCCCGAAAGAGTCCACACTGACGGAACATGGCATCCACCAGGGTGGTTTTGCCATGGTCGACATGGGCAATGATCGCGATATTTCTTATTTTTTCATTAACGATTCTATTTTTCATAATTTCCAATGATAATTGGCATCCCTTTCGGAATTTGCATTTTATTTTTTTTGATTCACCGTAGATACACATGATCAGGGGCTTGATCGCCCCCATGAATGAATCGGTAAACGTTCATGAATCCTTACGGGATGTTCACCCACATATATGAAAATGACATGTACCGTTTTTCTTCTGAATTCTGAATCCTGAATCCTGATTACTGAATTCTGTAGCTTTCAAATATCCTTTCTGTTAGGGCGAAACCCGAAGTTTCTGTCCAACCTTGATTAAATCCTGTTGGGGAATCTGATTCAGCCGGCGCAATTCATCCACAGTCAATCCATAGGTTTTACCGATTCCGAACAGGGTTTCTTTCGGTTGAACATCATGGTACCGAATAGTCGACTGCGTTCCGGCAGATGTCTGTTTTTGGGGTTGGTCCGGGGTGTCCGTTTTTTTGGCAGCAGGCGGTTCTGTTTTGGGTGGTTCAGACGCTGCGGTTTTGGCAGATCCACTCATTTTTTGCAATCCATCCATTTCCCGGATGAGTGAATCCACCTTCTGCGTCACTGTGGATTCCAGTTTTCCCAACCGTTCATTCATCTGATTCAGTTTTTCTTCCTGCAATGCGATAACGGGTTGTTTTGATGAACTGGTTTCAAGTTGGGATAAGCGGGATTCCAGCTTTTTGAACCGGGCGTCCATTTCAGAGATCATGGTAACATCAACCGGCTGCTGTTTCAACATGGGCATAAAAACAAACAGACCAATCAGAATGAATGCGCCGGCGCCGATCAGTCCAAAAAAAATACCACTGTTTTTTGAAACCGATGACACCATTGAATCCATCCGGTTTTTCTTCCACGGTGAATAGGTATCCTCCGGGTAATAATCATCATCAGAGTCCTGATCCCGGCCCGAATCGCCCCGATCCCGAAACTGATCGCGCGTGTCTCTTTCTGTCATGGTAAACCTCCAAATTGAATTTAAATCCTGCCTTGTTTCACAATACCAGGCAGTCTGCAACCAGTTCCCAGAGATATTTGACCTGAAGACCGGCCATTTCATATTCGGACTTGATGGCATTCAGTTGGCCGTGGCAACTGTGGCAGGGAACCACCACCATCTGTGCCCCGGTTTCCCTGATTTGCTCCATTTTTTTGCGACCATAAAAAATCCGTTCGGCATTGTATCCGGTGGTCAGTGTTCCGCCACCGCCACCACAGCAGAACTGACCCTGCCGGTCTGGATACAGATCCACCCAGTTGTTCAGACACTGATCCATGATCCATCGGGGTTCATCATAATACCCATGACCGAACATCCGTTCTGCCTTGCGTCCGTAATTGCAGGGATCGTGATAGGTTGCCAGAACATCGAAGCGGGTTTTATCCAGTTTGATCCGTCCGGTTTTAATATAGTCGATCATCAGATCAAAAACCGTAAAGGTTCCAAACCGGTTCAGCGCTTCGGGATACCATTTTTGGAGACCAGACCTGGTCGCCAGATACGCATGCCCTCATTCCGGCCACATCAGGTTTTTGACCTTGAGCCGGTCCATCTGTTCCACGATCCGGCCGGTCATGGTTTTCATGGCGTCATCATCACCGGTAAAAAAGCCCCAGTTGGTACCTTCCCAGTTTTCGGACGAAATGGTCCAGTCTTCACCCGCCGCATAAAAAATTTTCCACCAGTGCTTTAAATCCTCGGTATGGGTGTTGACCAGCTTGTTGTGAATGGTGGTCAGCAGATTGGCACCTTCCTTGTCAATCGGCACCGTAAATCCTTCAAAGCCCGGTTCTTCGGCCACTTCCGCGGCGACATCCTCCAGGATGAAAATGAAATCTTCTTTCGGCAGCCCCAGATTATTGCCAGTTTTCAGTGCAGCCTCAAGCCCTTTGTGAAGGATTCCGGGAACCCGGTCCCGGTCCCGAAGCCCGCGAATGCGTCGAACCAAATCCGGAATATGAATATCCATGGGACACACCTGTTCACATTTTCCGCACATCGTACAGATCCAGGGCCACCTGGATTCAATCGCACCGTCTATCAGTCCAAGCGAGGTCAGCCGCACCAATTTTCGCGGATCGAATCCATCCACGCCGGCAACCGGACAGGATCCGGAGCAGATGGCGCAGGTCAGGCAACAATCCTGGGCATAGGGCCAGGAACGGAACGCATCGTGATCGATACGGTCCAACGGTATTTTTTGGGATTGTAGGCTTTCCGATTGGATCTCATTCATGATTTCACCTGATTCAGTTGAATAATCTGTTGTTCAAACCGGGTAACGGTTTCTGCAAATTCAGTGGGCATGTTTGCAGCGATGGTGGTCAACTGCAGTCGAGCCGGATTTAGGCCGATGATCGCCAGTCTTTCGGCGATGCTGTCCACGCGCTGCCTGGCATACCTGTTGCCGCGTTCTGAATGACAGTTGCCCTCATGACAGGTAAGGACCAGCACCCCGTCCGCCTGCTGGCTGAATGCAGACAGAAGATAATCGATAGATATGCTTCCGGCGCAGGGAACTTCAATGGTCAGAAGATTGGCGGGCAGTGGGTGTCCGGCGGCAAGGGCCAGTTTTTGGGCCGGAATGGCGGAACGTCCGCAGCAGAATGCAACCAGAAACGGGGATGACCCTGTTTGGGTGCCGGTTTTGTACGCCGCAATCCGCTGACCAATGACCTGATCGGTCAGATCCGCAATGGTAATGGCTTCTCGGGGACATTCCGCAGCGCAGATACCGCAGCGCTCGCACAAATCGGAAATCAATTCCGGTCTGGCATTCAGCATGACAGCGGCATATGGACAGATCCGGTAACAGGTCAGACATTTGATACACTGGCCCGTATTAATTTGGGCCTTGATCCCGGGCGTGATCGATTCACTATTTATCACCCGATATATCCCGGTGCATGCGTTGGCAATGTCAGTATCCGCGGCACCTGGCAACGGAATGCCGCGTGATCCCCCAATGGCAAAAATCCCTTTCCGGTTGGTATGGACCGGCAGCCTGTGGACGTTATCAGCCTGAATGAATCCGTTTGCATCCAGTTCCAGTCGCATGAAACGGGCCAGATGTTTCAGTCGGGGACTCGCCAGAATCCGTTCATCCACCACCGTCAGGTCTGGCTGCAAATAAAAGGGATCTCCAGTGATTTCATCCATGAATTCAATGCGGACCGATTGATCGACGTTTTGAACAATTTGGGGACGGGTTTCGGTAAATTTGACAAACACGACACCGGCATCCCGACACGCCTGATACAGGGCCTCGAGCCCATCTGATGCCACTTTCAGGTTGCCGAGCAGAATGTAGGTTTTGCAGCCCAACTCTGACCGAAGCGTCTTTGCGGCCTGCATGACCGCCAATGCCATAACAGGATGATTTTCCGCAGACAGATTCAACAGAAAAACGACAGTTCTGATGCCGGACCAGTTTTCCGGGGTAACGGGCATCGCCTGAATCCGGAGCAGAATATCGGATATGGCCAGCGATTGCGCGGTTACGTTCAGACCATATGCCGCATGGTTCGCCTGTCTGAGACCATCCTCCGCAATGATGATGGCGCCTGCATCCAGGGTCTTTGAGCCGTCTCTGGTTTTCAGTCCGACATGAAACTGATTGGCATATCCGGCAAAAGAAATGAGCTCGGCATGCGCCATACAGGCTACCGGAGGGTTTCTATCAGCCGGTTGATCAATCAAAAACTCGGGCAAAAGCTCAGGCAAAAGCTCAGGCCAAAGCTCAGAACCAGACCCGTCATCCGGTGTGATGATACTGACCGGAAGCCCTTTCTCCATTAAGGTACAGGCGGTCCGATGAGCGGTTTTTCCATTTCCAAATATCAAAATATTGCGATTCAAATGAGTCTCCTCTCAAAAAAAAACAGAATTCAGGAGTCAGAGGTCAGTCGGGAGATTTCATACGCTCAGCCAGTCCATCACCTGTGCCGCAGCCCGGCTTCCGCTGGCGATGCTTTCGGCAATGCCCATGGGCTGAAGTGCTGAGCCCGCTGGAAATATACCCGGTCCATTGCCCTGGTTCTGCTGGTCGGAAATAAACCCAAACCGGTTCAGGGAAATCGGGAACATCTCTTTTAATGAAATGTAATCCGCTGACGGCGTCATGCCAACGGACAGCACGGCCAGATCAAATATGTCTTCCCTGTATTTTCGCTCTGTCGGATCAAAAAAGCCGATTCGCAGCCGGTCATCCGCTGTCTTGGCGATATCGCCCGGAATGGCCCGTATCTGCCGGATGCGGCGTTTAATATCCGGAAAAACCTGTTCAAAATTTTTTCCGAATGTCTGAACATCAATATAAAAGAATGTCACGTCGATACCGGCCTGAATATGCTGAATCCGGCGGGCCATTCGAAGCGCGGATGCACAGCAGACCCGACTGCACCACAGATGGTTCAGCGTGACATCCCGGCTTCCGACACACTGAATGAATGCCATGGTTTCGGGAATCCGCTTATCCGATGGCCGGATCACCTTTCCGGTCTGCCGAAGCATGTCCTCCAGGTCCAGATTGGTCATAACATTTGGAAAACGGCCGTATCCATAAGGCTTTTGTGACGGATCAAACGGTTTGAAGCCGGTTGCCAGTATGACCGCATCCACGTCACGGGTCATCCGCTGACCATTCTGACTGACATCGATTTGATACCGGTCTGTCCGGCTGACCTTCTGAATGATGCTTCCGATCATAGGCTCTATCAACGGGTTGGATTGAACCTGCTGAATCCGGCTCTCCACCATGCAGGCTCCGCACCGGACACATTCCGGCGCAGCCTTGCAGGTAAACCGGACCGCATGGCCACCCAGCGTTTCGGATTTTTCCAACAGCCAGACCCGAATTCCGGATTGTGCCAGTTCAAGCGCAGCCGAAAGTCCTGCCGGTCCGCCACCAACAACCAGGACCGTTTGATCCGTTACGTTTCTGTTCACTCCCATTTCTCCTTTCTGACTTATCCTCTGGCCTGTTTCGAGGACATCTCCCGCCATTTCTCCACCACGGCTTCGATCAGCGCATGCGCCTGTTCCCGGGAAATGGATTGAATGCCATCTGAAAGTATTTCAATTTCCGACTCTGGCATTTCGATGATTTTCTCAATCAAAAATGCATCCACTTCACCATCATCCAGAAGCAGTCCACAGGCACCGACCGCCCCAATATATTCATCCCCGACAAACAGGGGAACAACCAGTTTGAGGAGACCGGCATCGCATTCCTCGATGACCGGTACTTTTTTCTGTCTGGCTTCCGCCGCAATATTCATGTGAGCCACGGCACAGATAAACGCCTGGCCTTTGGGATTGGCCTTTATGGCCGGACAAAGCCGGTTCACCCATGCCTTGTGATCCGTGATGCGAATGCCGTCCGGATTGAACACGTTGGCATCAATATTGAACTTCTCGTGAATTTGAATCTCAAATGCTTTCCATTCTTCCAATGTACAAATATCGGTTAGCGTCATTTTTCATCTCCGTTATATAGCTTTCAAGATAATGATTTTGGGAAGGCAGCAGGGAGGGGATAGGCCTTTTTTGGCCATCCCCGACCGATAACGCACCCAAAATCTTTATCTTGAAGCTATAATAGCACAGGAACAACAAGTTGTCTCCGTTCTCCCCTTCCCGGACCCAAAATAATTATTCGCATCGTCCGCAGAATACGATGGGTTTGTATGGGTATCCCTTAGAAAAATGCTTGGGGCATGTCAAACAAAAAACGTATCTTTACAAACCATGACGCGGATGTTACATAATTTGTTATGGGCAGAACTTGTTTGAACTCAAAAAGCATTAACCGCGGGAGCCAAAAATGGAATATATCAAAATAAAATTTGGAAGTGATTTTGATACGGTCAGCTCATCTTACAAAGAAACATTTGAAGAGATGTTCCGAACACTCAACACGGGATTTTCCCTCTGCGACCGGTCATGGACACCGCCAATGGACATCTATGAAACTCCGGATGAAATCATTGTCCGGGCAGAGATTGCCGGTGTCATCAAGGAAGATCTGGAAGTGGAAATCAACAACAAAGCCGTTCGGATTTATGGCAGGCGATGTGAAATGTCGCGCCAGGACAACGCCACCTATCGTCTGGCAGAAATTCAATACGGTACCTTTGAAAGAATTTTATTTTTGCCATCTCCCATAGACACGGAAATCGTCAGTGCTTCCTATTTGAATGGATTTTTACAGATCCGTCTGGCCAGACTGCGGATGGATGCTGTTCATAAAATTCCCATTTCTGATCAATAATCCGGAAATTTCCGAGTATGGCGCAGGTTATTTGAATTTTTCGCCTGAATGCGATTCGAATCCCCGAATAAACGACGTGGAGGTTAATGATGCCGGAACAGCTACCGTCTTCTGAAACAAAAACCGAAAATACACCTGAAATTCTTCCGATCTTACCACTCTTTGATGCCGCGCTTTTCCCCAAAATGGTTTTGCCGCTGGTCGTGATGCAGGGTGAATCGGTTCAACTGGTCGACGAGGCCATGACCAAAGACCGACTGATCGGCCTGGTCGTATCCAAAAAAAACGCGGATGAAACCATCAGTCCGCAGGATTCCCTGTTTTCCATCGGGTCCAGTGCGCTGATCCTTAAAATGGCCAAAGCCCAGGACAACCGTGCGCAACTGCTGGTTCAGGGAATCAGTCGGTTCCGCATTCTGGAATTTGTGGAAGGCAAGCCGTACTTGCAGGCCCGTGTGGAAATGATACCGGAAAAAGAAGTCAACAGCACGGAAATAGAGGCCATGACAGCCAATATTGTCCGGCTCTTCATGCGGATTTCCGAACTGACCCCCGGCATGCCACCGGAAATCGGCGCCATGGCCAAATCCATTCCGGACCCTGGAACACTCGCCGATATGGTCGTCTCCACCATCAACACCACGACCGAAGAAAAACAAAAGATTCTGGAAGAAACGGATATTACCCAACGCCTGAAAGAGGTGATCCGGCTGGCCACCCATCAGTTGGAAATCGTGGAGCTGGGAAACAAGATCCAAAGCCAGGTAAAGGGGGATATGGACAAGAGCCAACGGGAGTATTATCTACGTCAGCAGCTCAAGGCCATTCGGGATGAATTGGGTGAAAAGGATGACAGTTCGGTTGAAGTTGATGATTATCGCAAAAAAATAGACGCCAGCAACCTTCCGGAAGACGCCAAAAAAGAAGCGGATCGTGAATTGAACCGCCTGTCCCGCATGCATCCCTCGTCAGCGGAATATACCGTGGCATCCACATATCTGGACTGGCTGACCGCACTCCCCTGGCATGAGGTCACGCCCGACAATCTGGATATCAAAAAGGCCAGAAAAATTCTGGATGACGACCATTATGGCCTCGACAAAGCCAAAAAGCGGATCATCGAATATCTGGCCGTACGAAAACTCAAACCTGACTCAAAAGGCCCGATTTTGTGTTTTGCCGGCCCCCCTGGAACCGGAAAAACATCCCTTGGAAATTCGATTGCACGGGCTCTGGGCCGGAAATTTCACCGGATTTCCCTGGGAGGGGTCCGGGATGAAGCCGAAATAAGGGGGCATCGCCGAACCTATGTGGGCGCTTTGCCTGGACGGATCATTCAGGGTATTCGGCGGGCCGGAACCAAAAATCCGGTGTTCATGCTGGATGAAATCGACAAGGTCGGAAGCGATTTTCGGGGTGATCCATCTTCGGCACTGCTCGAGGTTCTGGATCCGGAGCAGAATTCCCATTTTCAGGATCATTACCTGGACGTTCCATTCGATCTGTCCTCTGTCATGTTTATCACCACGGCCAATATTCTGGATACCATTCCGCCCGCGTTACGGGATCGGATGGAAGTTCTGCAACTGTTGGGATATACCGAGGATGAAAAACTCAAAATCGCCAACCGGTTCCTAATCCCCCGACAACAGGAGGCGCATGGTCTCAAGCCGGACCAGATCAATTTTACCCAGGGAACCGTCAAACATATCATTTCGGATTATACCCGTGAGGCTGGCCTCAGAAATCTGGAACGGGAAATCGCCACCATCTGCAGGGGTGTTGCCAGCAAAATCGCTGAAGGCGAAATTGAATCCATTCTGATCACGCAAAATATGCTGGCAAAATATCTGGGTCCCATTCGCCATATTCCGGAGACCAAAACCCGTATCCACACGCCAGGTGTGGCCACCGGCCTGGCCTGGACACCGGCCGGCGGTGAGATTCTGTTCATCGAAGCCACGACGATGAAAGGTTCCAAGGGTCTAACCCTGACCGGGCAGTTGGGGGATGTGATGAAGGAATCGGCTACGGCGGCCTTAAGCTTTATACGCGCCAATGCCGCATCCATGGGAATTGCCGAAGATTATTTTGAAAAACATGACATTCATATTCATATTCCGGCAGGTGCCATTCCCAAAGACGGACCATCTGCAGGCGTCACCATGCTGACGGCTTTGACTTCCATGTTGACCGGTAAGGTCATTAAAAAAGATCTGGCCATGACCGGCGAAATCACGCTGCGAGGGCAGGTCCTTCCGGTAGGGGGCATCAAGGAAAAGGTCATGGCTGCCCATCGCGCCGGCATTAAAATCCTGATTCTGCCCAAAAGGAATGAAAAAGACCTGGAGGAAATCCCGAAAAAAATTCTAAAGGACATTGAATTTCATTTTGTTGAGAAAATGACCGATGTGCTGCGGCTGGCGATTGAGAAAGGCTGATTAACACATGCGGTTTCTTAAACAATACGGGTGGCTTCCCGTAGTGACCGTGTGCATGATGATGGCCATGATTGCCGGATGCACTCAGGCAATTCCGCCCTCTGGGCCGCCGCCTGCTGTTCCGCCTTCAAAAAGCCTCTATCCCAAACCATACAAGGTTCTGGGCGAATGGTATCAGCCGCTTCCGGATGCCAGGGGCTTTCGCCAGACCGGAATCGCCTCCTGGTATGGCCAGGAGTTTCACGGCAAAAAAACGTCCAACGGTGAAATTTACGATATGTACGCAGAATCCGCGGCACACAAAACCCTGCCCCTGGGGACCATCGTTTATGTCAAAAATCTGGACAATGGCCGGGAAATGCGGATTCGGATCAATGACCGGGGACCGTTTGTCACCGGCAGAATCATCGACCTGTCCTATGCCTGCGCGCAAAAATTGGGTGTGGCACAGCCGGGAACCGCACGGGTGGAGATCGAAGCTGTCGGTACAACCGATCCTGCCATGAACACCTATTCATCGGATTATTATTATTCGGGCAATTTTACCATTCAGGTCGGTGCATTCGCCAATCGGAACAATGCGGAAAGGCTGAAACAGAATCTGGACCGTCAGTATGAGCAGGCCCATATCGTTCCCTATTCCGGTACCGGCACAACGCTTTACCGCGTTCGGGTGACCCGGTGTACATCGCTGGAACAGGCCGAACAGTTTGAAACCCGGCTTCGGCAGGCCGGGTTTTCCGAAGCCTTTGCCGTTGCCGAGTAGCCGAACAGGAGATTCAATCTGCTGAATAACGTTGTATTTATCGATCGGGACGGCGTCATCAATCAGGACTCGTCCGAATATGTCAAAAACTGGTCAGAATTCCATTTCATTCCCGGAAGTCTCAACGCGCTTCGGCGGCTGACAAAAACCGGCCACACAGTCATTCTTGTCACCAACCAGTCAGCGGTCGGCCGGGGATTGATGACCCTTGCCACCTTGTCATTCATTCACAAAAAGCTGTGCGATGCTGTTGCTGAAGCGGGTGGCCTTGTCACCGATATTTTTTTCTGTCCGCATCTTCCCGAAGACCGGTGCGAATGCCGTAAACCCCGCCCCGGACTGATTCATCAGGCCGCCCGGAAATATGAAATTGACCTGGAACATGCCGTAATGGTCGGCGACAGTGCCCGGGATATCGAATGCGGAAAAAATGCAGGCTGCAGTACCGTTCTGGTTCTGACCGGTAATGGGCCAAATGCCAGCCAGGAACTGGATGAAAAAGGCATGACTCCGGATGCCGTGACAGCCGGACTGGAAGAAGCCGCCGAGTGGATCATTTCCCAGTGACACCCAGTTGCCGCCCGCTGCATCCCAAATGGATTCATAACCCGTGAATTCTGACCGACAGTCAACCACCATCGAAGGTTATATTGAAAAAATCACATTTTACAATCCGGACAACCACTACACCATTGCCCGGTTTCGGGCCACCAATGCCAACAGCCTCATCACCATTGTGGGGTTTTTGCCCGAACCATCCCCCGGAGAAAAGCTGTCCATAACCGGCTTGTGGGATGTTCATCCCAAATACGGTCAGCAGTTGAAAATTGATCATGCAGAGGCCCGACTGCCCGCCACGGTTGACGGCATCCAAGAATATCTGAAGTCGGGATTCATCAAAGGCGTCAGCATCAAAAAAGTATCCCGAATCGTCACACATTTCGGCCAGAACACCCTGGATGTCATTGAAAATCAATCCGAACGGCTGATCGAAGTCAAGGGTATAGGGGAGGTTATTGCACGTCGCATTGCCGAATCCTGGAATTCCCATCATGCGGCCCGCAGGCTGATGCGGTTTCTGGAAAAAGCCGGTGTGCCCGCCTCACATACGGCCCGGATACTGAAACAGTATGGTCCAGACAGCGTTGACATTCTGATGGGCAATCCCTATCAGGCCGCGATGGATATTCCTGGCGTCGGATTTTACATCGCAGACCGCATCGCCCAACATCAGGGAGCACCTGCCGATCAGCCGCTCCGCATTCGGGCCTGTCTGCTGTATATTCTGGAACAGGCCGCTCAGGACGGTCATACCGGCATCTGCAAAAGCGATCTCATCCTTCGTCTCTCCGAGCTGTTTTCCATCGAATGCGGCCGGTCGGAATGCGAGCTCGACAGCCTGGTCCGGGAAAACGACGTGATTCTGGATCGGCACGTTCAGTTTGATGAGCCGGTGGTGTTCCTGAAACATCTCCATGAAGCGGAAGCCGGCATATCCCGCCGCATTCATGCCCTTCGGTCCGTTCCGGTTCATCTTCCCGCGCTGGATCGGGAGGCTATTGCCGATGCGGTTTTGATGAATTTGGCGATTCAGCCGTCACCCGAGCAACTGGCGGTTCTGGAAGATATTTTACAGCATAAAATCGCCATCATTACCGGTGGTCCGGGTACGGGCAAAACCACCCTGATTCGATCTGTGTCAGCCGTTTTCAAACGGATGGGAAAAAAAATCGCTCTGGCCGCCCCCACCGGCAGGGCTTCCAGACGTCTCTCGGAAGTGACACGGGCGAAAGCCCAGACTATTCACCGGCTGCTTTTGTATGATCCGGTCGAAAACCGGTTTGTCAAAGACAAAGATGATCCGCTGGAAGCGGATGTGGTGATTATCGATGAGGCATCCATGGTGGATGTCATTCTGATGCTTCATCTGGTGAATGCGATCCCTCCGACCGCCTGCCTGATTCTGGTCGGTGACCGGTTTCAGTTGCCGTCTGTTGGACCGGGAAATGTTCTGGCCGACATGATCGACTCGGGCGTCATCCAGACATATGAGTTGACCGAGATATTCCGGCAGGCTGCGGAAAGTCCGATCGTCATGAACGCACACCGGGTTCGCCAGGGGTCCATGCCGGTTGTCGAACTGGGCACTGACCCCAATGATCTGTCCGAGTTCTATTTCATCGAACAGTCCAATCCGGATATTGTTCTGAAACAAATTCTCGATATGTGCAAAAACCGGATTCCCCGGACATTCGGATATGACCCGGTTCAACAGCTTCAAGTGATCACCCCCATGCACAAGGGCATTGTGGGAACGATTCACCTGAATCAGATGCTTCAAAAGACGTTGAACCCGGAATCTGTTGGTATTGAGGCATATAACACAAAATATAAAATCGGCGATAAGGTCATGCATCTGAAAAACAACTATGCGAAGGAAATATTCAACGGGGATATCGGCGTGGTGACAGATGTGGATAAACAAAAATTTCTGGTGACCGTCGACTATGACGACCGGTACGTAACCTATGACCGGGACGCGCTTCAGGATTTGACTCTGGCCTATGCCATCTCGGTTCATAAATCCCAGGGCTCTGAATATCCGGCTGTGATTGTACCCGTGGTGAATCAGCATTTTGCCATGCTTCAGCGCAATCTGCTTTATACGGCCATCACGCGCGGTAAAAATCTGGTAATCCTGATCGGAACAAGGCAGGCACTTCATACAGCCGTCAATAATGATCAAACCGGACGCAGACTGTCCATCCTGGCGGAAAAACTGAAAGACTCATGACACGCAGCCAACCCATCATTCATTGGAGTGGAAATGTCAGTATACCCGACAACCGGGAGCTGATCGAGGAAGAACCGCTGTCCATCCGCATAGACGGCAAACCCTATACCGTGGTCATGCGGACCCCGGGGGATGAACTCAGCCATGTGGCCGGATTCTGCCTGACCGAGGGGATTGTGGATGTCATGGATGAGGTGGAAGCCATTGCCAGGTGTGATGGCGAAAATTCCCATGTCGTCACCGTGACCCTGAAACCGGAGAGACGTCAGAAAATTGGCGACTATATGGACAGACGGGGATTTATCAGCCAGACCAGTTGCGGCATCTGTGGAAAGGAGCTGGTGGAAGAGATTGAAACCCGGGTTGAACCCGTCATGGATTCAACCCGCTTTGAACTTGAAGCCATCATGGGATGCATGGACGGTATCAATGAATGTCAACCTCTGAGAAAATTGACACATTCCTCTCATGCATCCTTTATCTACGATGCAAACTGTCGGTTGATGGCCGTTGCAGAAGATGTGGGCAGACATAATGCGCTTGACAAGGCCATTGGAAAGCTCTTTTTATCCCGGAAGCTGACTCAGGCCAAGCTGCTGGTTCTGTCATCCCGTATCAGCTTTGAGCTGGTTCAGAAAGCGGCCCGGGCGCAAATACCCGTGATTGTGTCGGTATCGAGACCCACGACCCTGGCCGTTGATCTGGCCATCCGGCTGAACATGACCCTGGCCTGCCTGTCGCCGGGCTATGGACTGTTTATTTTCTGTGGTGAAAAACGATTGCAGCATGACGGCGTGAGCATGTGAAATCATGGCATCCGTGTGCCCTAACGCGCTTACGCCCGCATGATTTTACGCTTTTTTATTGTCTTCGATCTTGTCCGGCTCTTTTTTATCATCAACTGTCGCATCCTTGAAATTCCGAATGGCTTTGCCGATGCCGCCGCCGATTTCCGGCAGTTTTCCGGCACCAAAAATGATGAGCACGATGACCAGGATTACAACCAGTTCTGACATTCCCAACCCAAACATACCTTCCTCCTATTCTTGAGATTCGCTTTGCTGTATTTCTTCCAGCAATTTGGCAAACTCTTTTGTCTTGACATACCGATCCATTGACGCCTGGTAATCCATCCATCTTCGCCAGGATTCAAGCCAGTCGTCGTTTCGCCAGTAATACTGTGAATTTCCTTTTCCCTGCAGCCGTTTGATGTAATCCCGGTATTCCTCCAGGCAACCTTCGCAAAACCGGTAGGGGATGGGGATGGAATGATCATGGTTGGGATCGGTCTGGCAAAATTCATCCGGATTGATCTCCATGCCACATTTTTCGCATCGGGACGAGCATCGGGAACATAAAAACGCGCGACGAACGATAACAGCCTTGCGTTTACGATTCAAAACGTCTTTTTGATCTTTGACCGCCTGAAGGCGCTGATTCAACGAAATAATATTCGCCACGGGATTACCTGAGATGAATGGATTTACATCATTTGTGACTGGTTGTAAAACAAGAGGCCTGAAATGCCTCAAATTTGGCGGGACTATAGCATTCAGGCATTCGGGTGTCAATGTCGATGGCTTGAATTCTCCAGACAGGCACGATTCACCATCTGCTCGCTTATGAATCAGATTGTCAATCGTCCATGCGCATATTCCATAGACTTCTGACCTCTGCCCTCCGATCTCCGACCCCTGACCCCTGATCTCTGACCCCTGATCTCTGACCTCTGATCCCTGACCTCCGATCTCTCACATCCTGCTCAATCATGATTCGGGATTGGGCGGATAGCTCAGCCGTTTCATCATGGCAATTTCATCACAGTCCGGAAATTTGACGCAGAACAGACAGCCGCTCCAGATTTTCAAAGGCAGCGCGGCACGGTCGATCCGTTCAAATCCAAACGTGTCAAAAAAATCAGGCCGGTAGGTCAGGGTGAACACCTGGGTGATTTGATACTGACGGGCCTCTGTCAATGCATATTCAGCCAGTTGGCTTCCGATTTTTTTTCTCAGATGATCCGGTGACACGGCCAGTGACCGGATTTCCGCCAGATCGCTCCAGCAGAACTGCAGGGCGCAGCATCCCACAATCTCATGACTGATCGAATCTTCATAAACCGAAAAATCCCGCAGATGGTCGTAAAGCTCGCTGTATGGCCGGGGCAGAAGATCGCCCTTGGTCCCGTAATATTGCAACAGGCCATAAATGGCCTTGATATCCTGTAATGTGGCTTTTCGAATCATGTGTTTTCCTGATCCCTGCTGGTTGATATCCTCTGTTCCCGACGTGTTTTTTTTAGCGAAATCCAGCGTTCCAGACGCTCTTTTACGGTTTTTTCATACCCCCTGTCACTGGGGAAATAGAACCGGTGGCCGACAATCTTCTCCGGCAGATAGTCCTGTGGCGTCCATGCGTCCGGATAGTCATGGGCATAGCGGTAGTCCCGGCCATATCCCATGTCCTTCATCAGTCGCGTGGGCGCATTCCGGATATGCAGCGGCACCGGCAGCGATCCGGAATCTTTCACCAATTTTTGAACCTTGCCATATGCCATATAAATGCTGTTGCTCTTGGGAGCTGTTGCCAGATAGATCACGGCCTGGGCCAACGCCAGATTTCCTTCCGGATAACCCAGAAACCGGAAGGATTCCATGGCATTCAGGGCGATTTCCAATGCCAGGGGGTCGGCGTTTCCCACATCCTCGGAGGCAAACCGCACCATCCGCCTGGCAATATACAGCGGGTCTTCTCCGGCAAGAAGCATGCGCTCCAGCCAATACAGGGCAGCATCCGGATCACTTCCCCGAAGGCTTTTGTGAAATGCGGAAATCAGATTGTAGTGTTCTTCTCCGGATTTGTCATATAGCAGCATTTTTTTCTGCAAAGCGGTCTCGATATCCTGAACGGTGATCAAAGCCGGTTGTCCGTCCGGTGACCCATCTGCTGCCATCATGCCAATGGTTTCCAGCAGGTTGAGCGCGGTTCGGGCATCCCCGTCTGCCAGCCTGGTCAGAGCCTCAATCGCATCATCCGGCACATTCAGATTCAGATGACCCAGGCCCTTTTCAAAGGATGTCAGGGCCCGTGTAATCAATTGGGACAGATCAGCCTCTGTCAGCCGGTTCAGCACCAGAACCTGACATCGGGACAGGAGTGCCGGAATCACCTCGAAAGACGGGTTTTCCGTGGTCGCACCAATCAGGGTAATCAGACCCGATTCAACATGTGGCAGAAACGCATCCTGCTGGGATTTGTTGAAGCGGTGAATCTCATCTACAAACAGGATGGTTCGATGGCCGGTATGCTGGGGACTGGAGGCATCCTCGATGACGGCCCGGATTTCCTTGACACCGGACAACACCGCAGAAAAATGAACAAAATGGCTTTTCGTTTCCTGAGCAACGATGCGGGCCAGGGTGGTTTTACCAACACCGGGGGGCCCCCAGAGGATCATGGAAAAAATCTGGTCCGTTGCAATCGCATGATGGAGAATCGTCCCGTCTCCAACAACATGACTCTGGCCAATAAATTCGGCCAGAGTCACCGGTCGCATCCGTTCCGCCAGGGGAGCGGGGGTCCCGGTTAAACGCATAGTTGGAAATTTGGACATATACCCATCAGCCTTTTCTCTTCATCCCTTAGTCGTCAGCCTTCGGTCTTCAGCCTTTTCCCCTCACTTCCTCCCCGACCGTTCCCGAAACATCAGATGGATGGGCGTTTTTGTCAGACCGAATTCTTGCCTGATCCGGTTGATCAGATATCTTTTGTAGGAAAAGTGAACGCCTTCAGGCGCATTGACAAAAAGGACAAATGATGGTGGCCGGGTGCTGACCTGGGTCATGTAAAAAAACTTCAGCCGTCTGCCTTTAAAAAGAGACGGCTCTTTGTATTGGGTGGCTTTTTCCAGCATCCGGTTGATTTCTCCGGTTCCAATCCGTGTGGTAAACTGACGGTACACATCTTCAACGATTGGAAAAATACCGGAGATCCGCTGTCCGGTCAGGGCAGAAACGGTCAGGGCTGGGGCAAATTGCATAAATCGGGCCTGATCGTGCAGTTGGTCAACAACCTGCTTGATGGTGGTGGTGTGTTTATCCACCTTGTCCCATTTGTTCAACACAAAAATGCAGCCGCATTTTCGTTCGGCAGCGTGCCCGGCAATATGGACATCCTGTTCCAGAACACCTTCTGAAACATCCAGAACAATCAGGGCGATGTCGCATCGTTCCAGGCTTTGTAAGGATTTGATAATGGAAAGCTTTTCCAGTTTTTCGGAAACCCGGGCCTTTCGCCGGATGCCTGCCGTGTCAATGAGCAGATAGTCCATATCATTTCGCCGGAAACCGGTGTCAATGGAATCCCGTGTGGTGCCGGGCAGTTCGTTGACAACAAGACGATTTTCTCCAAGTATCCGGTTGACCAGAGAGCTTTTCCCCACATTCGGTCTGCCGACCACGGCTATTTTGATGATTTTCTCATCAGAACCATCCACTGAGTCAATGCCTTCTGATGAATCAGAAAATCGGCGTACCAGTTCATCCAGAAAATCAGGGACACCATAATTGTGCTCTGCCGATATCGGAAACAGGGTCTCAATGCCGAGACTGTGAAACTCATACAGGTTGCTTTCTTTTTCGTACCCATCAATCTTGTTGACCGCGTACAGAACCGGTTTTTCAACCGACCGGAGAATCCCGATCATATCCGCATCAAAAGGAGACACACCGCCTTTACCGTCCAGAATCATCACCACGACATCGGCATCCTGAATGGCCTGAAACACCTGAGACCGGATCAGCGGGGAAATCATGTCAGTTTCGTCCGGGATAAATCCGCCCGTATCCACCACAATAAAAGAAATGTCATTCCAGACTGCGGTGCCATAATGTCTGTCCCGGGTAACACCCGGACAATTGTCGACCAGGGCATTTCTGGATCGGGTGATTCGATTGAACAAGGTCGATTTGCCCACATTGGGGCGGCCAATAATTGCGACAACAGGATTCATGAAAAACAGTCTTTAATTAGAGTAATGGTAAAAGTAGGTTCATCGTGAACCTGCAGCGTTCAGAACTCACGATTCATATTGGAATATGGTACTCAAATTTGTCATGGCATGCAACAATCCTTTTGGAAATCCGTTTCGCCGGTTACGCGTTTCGTAACTCAAACCAGGCTTTACAATTCTTGTTTATAAGAGTGGAAGATATCATTGACATTGGGGAATTATTGTGGAATGTTAACCGTTCAGTTTTTTGAAAAAAACTTTTGGCGATATAAAAACGCCGTTGATTAATTATTCCGGTCGAGGAGTATGGAATGATACAACCTTTTCGAATTGAACATCCTGATATCACTGCAGAAATGGTTGTCCGAATTGATTCTGTCATTGCAGAGAATCGGGATAAATCCGGCTCTGTCATTACGGTTCTCAGAGAGTGTCAGGATATTGTGGGCTATCTGCCTGTTGCGCTGATCGATTATATCAGCAGCGGACTCAACCTGCCCCTTAGCCAGGTGTATGGTGTCGCTTCGTTTTATGCCCTGTTTTCAATGAAACCCAAAGGCCGGCACATGGTCAAGGTCTGCCTGGGAACGGCCTGTTATGTCAAGGGCATCAAGGAAGCGATTTCGCGTATTCAAAACACCTATCGCATTGACGCCGGGGAAACGACGGCAGACCGCAGATTTTCGCTCGAAGCGGTTCGTTGCCTCGGTGCATGTGGGTTGGCGCCTGTCATGGTGGTGAATCATGATACGCACGGCGACATCAGCGCCGATAAGGTTATCTCCATTCTGGAGCGATATACCTGAATGAATTCATGTCAAAATCCGTGTATTCAGAATATCTTCATACAACCGAAACAATGATGGATCAACCCGTGTCCGGGTTGGAAAGATGGGTTTATTTTTTATGAAGATATCCGAGATCAAACAAATTTTAAAGGCCGAAGTCGTTTCCGGTCAGGATCATCTGGATCAGAATGTTTCCGGCGGTGGCGGAGCCGATTTGATGGAGGATGTTTTAGCCGCTGTAGCCAAGGGCGCTGTTCTTCTGACAGGCCTGACAACGGAGCAGGTGGTTCGAATCTCACAGATTGCCGGTGTTGCGGCAATCGTAATCGTACGCGGGAAAAAACCGGAACTGAAAGTATTGGAACTGGCCCGATATTATGGATTGCCGGTTTTGCTGACGCGATACTCGCTTTTTGTCGCATGCGGAAGACTCTACATGGATGGACTGAGAGGATTGGACGGATCCTGGTAGCAAATCATGGAGAAATCGATGCCGAATTTAACTGTACTCGATCTTTTAAAAATCAAGGAAGATACGCAGTCATCACTGGAAGCGCCCGGACTTTTCAGGTTGCTGATATGCAGCGGAACCGGCTGTCATGCAACTGGCAGCAAGCCTGTCATAGCGGCGCTTGAAAATGAAATCCAGGCCAGGGGCCTCGGACCCAAAGCCATGATCATCGAAACCGGATGCAACGGGTTTTGTGCCATGGGGCCGATCATGGTGGTTCAACCCGGCGGTATTTTTTATCAAAAAATCAAAGCCGAGGATATCCCCGAACTGGTTGACCATCAACTGATTCAGGGCAAACCGCTGGAAAGGCTTTTGTACAAGGATCCGGCATCCAAAAAAACCATTATATCCCAGCATGATATTCCATTTTTCTCCCACCAGATGCCGCTTGCACTGCGAAACAAGGGGGTTATCAATCCCGAGGTGATTGAGCATTATATCGCCAGAGACGGTTATATGGGCGCGTCAAAAGCACTTCTGGAAATGGAACCCCAGGATATCATCGAACAGGTCCGCCTGTCCGGGTTGCGGGGAAGGGGTGGCGCAGGCTTTCCAACCGGCATCAAATGGGATTTTGCCGGTAAAAGCCCGGGTAGCGTCAAATATGTATTGTGCAATGCGGATGAAGGTGATCCCGGTGCGTTCATGGACCGAAGCATCCTGGAAGCGGATCCTCATGCGGTTCTGGAAGGAATGATCATTGCATCCAGAGCCATCAATGCGCATCAGGGTTATATATATGCCAGAACCGAATATCCACTGGCCATTCGCAGGCTGGAAATCGCCATTCAGCAGGCCAAAAATTATGGACTTCTGGGTCAGAACATTCTGGGATCTGGCCATGATTTCGATATTGAAATCTACCAGGGCGCCGGCGCATTTGTCTGCGGCGAAGAGACCGCGCTCATGCGGTCGATTGAGGGAAAACGGGGTATGCCAAGACCCAGACCGCCATTTCCGGCAATCCAGGGTCTTTGGGAAAAGCCCACCATTCTGAACAATGTCGAAACCCTGGCCAATATCCCCCAGATTATCATCAACGGTGGGGCCTGGTATGGCAGCATTGGCACTGAAACCAGCAAAGGAACCAAGGTGTTTGCGCTATCCGGGGATATCAATAACATTGGTCTGGTTGAAGTCCCGATGGGGACATCCCTGCGAACCATCATTTATGATGTGGGCGGCGGTATTCCCAACAAGAAGAAATTCAAGGCCGTTCAGTTGGGAGGCCCATCCGGTGGATGCGTTCCGGAAGCCTATCTCGATACACTGGTGGACTATGAGGCCATTGCCAAAGTGGGGGCCATCATGGGATCAGGCGGCGCCATTGTTATGGATGAAAACACCTGCATGGTGGATATGGCCCGATTTTTCATGGATTTTATTCAGGATGAATCCTGTGGAAAATGTACGCCTTGTCGCGAAGGCACACGTCGGCTTCTGGAAATTCTGAACAAGATCTGCGAGGGCAGAGGAGAACCGGAAGATCTGAGCAATCTGGAAACTCTGTCAGCCGTAATCAAGGATTCCGCGCTGTGTGGGCTCGGTCAGACCGGCCCCAATCCGGTTTTGTCAACCCTTCGGTATTTCCGGGATGAGTACGAGGCGCATATTTATGAAAAACGATGTCCGGCCAAGCGATGTATGGCATTGCTGAAATTTGAGGTCAATCCGGATATCTGCACCGCATGCGGCAGTTGTTTCAGAAGTTGTCCTGCAGAAGCGATCGAATGGCAGAAAAAGCAGCCCGCCCGCATCAACCGGGATAAATGTATCAAATGCATGACCTGTTTTACAAAATGCAAATTTGATGCGATTTTCTGACGACCTGATAACCTTGTTAAAACATCTTGTTGAATCGAGGAGCTATCTATGATTGAAGCGGTAGTGATGATGGGCGGACTGGGTGTTATTGTCGGCGCTGGTCTTGCGGCGGCATCCAAAATTTTCTATGTCTATGTGGATCCCCTGATCGAGGCCATTGAGGGGGAACTCCCGGGCGCCAATTGCGGTGGCTGCGGTTTTGCCGGATGCAGCGCCAATGCCGCAGCCATCGCAGCCGGAAAATCTGCGCCCAATTCCTGCGTAGCAGCCGGTGAAGAGGTTGCCACGGCCATCGCCGGCCTTCTCGGCGTATCGGTTGGCGCCAAGGATCGGGAAATCTCCAGACTGGGCTGCTCCTACAGCGTCCAGGATGCGGAAACGCGATATCTGTATGACGGGATAACCGACTGTCGGGCAGCCGCCCTGTTAAACGGCGGGATGAAGGTCTGCGCCATCGGATGCCTGGGATTGGGCAGTTGTGTCAAAGCCTGTCAGTTCGATGCGCTGACAATCGTACCGGAAGGCCTTCCGGTTGTCGATCCGGACAAATGCACCGGATGCGGTGCCTGCGAACGGGTTTGTCCCAAACATATCATCCGATTGTCTTCGATCAGCCTGCGAATTCTGCATGAATACACAACGGAAGACTGCACCACGCCTTGTCAGCGGGCCTGCCCGGCCGGCATTGACATTCCGGAATATATTCGTCAGATCTCACTGAAAAATTATCATCAAAGCGTGCAGATCATCAAGGAGCGAAACCCCTTTCCCACCGTAATCGGAAGAATATGTCCCCGTCCCTGTGAAACGGAATGCCGGCGACAACTGGTCGACGAACCTGTTGCGATCAATTATCTCAAGCGGTTTGCCGCAGATTATGAAATGCAGTCCGGTCAGCGGATTCTCCCGGCCAAAGCACCTGCCAGTGGACAAAAAATCGCAGTGATCGGCGGAGGGGTGGAGGGATTGTCTGCTGCCTTTTTCAGTGCGCGACTGGGGCATGAAGTAACGGTTTTTGAAGCGTCTTCCCTCCTGGGCGGACTCCTGCGTAGCGCAATCGCCAGAAACCGTCTGCCAATGGATATTCTGGACTGGGATATTCAGGGAATTCTGGAAATGGGTGTCGAAGCCAAAACCGGTATCACTGTCGGGCAGGCCATTTCACTGAACGATCTGTTTGATCAGGGATACAATGGAATTCTTCTGGCTTCCGGCGGATGGGACAGCCGACTCGCCAGAGGCGCGACACGCAGTATCGAACAACCGATTCCGGGTGTTTTTCTGCTGATCGACCTGATGCGTCAGGAATCCCTGACTGGCAATCTGGCGATTGAATCACCGGTTGTCATGGCAGGCGGGGGAAAATTTGCGGTGAGCGCAGGTAAAAAATTGATCGAACAGGGTGTTTCATCGATCCATATCCTGTTCCAGGAAGATGCGGCCACCCTGTCAGCCGAACTGAAGGATATGGATATTCCAGGCGGTATTCAAATATCTTTTCAGTCTGGAATCACCCGGCTGAAAGGCGATGGTACCCGCCTGACTGGAATCGAATATGTTGATGTCCGGACCAAAGAGCATCATGAACTTGAAGCCGCCTCTGTGATTCTGGCTGCTGGCAGGCTTCCGGAACTGATAATCACCCGATTCGCAGAAACAGGTTCGGATGGAACCATTCAGTGGCTGGCGGTTCCTCCCTATAAACGGGCTGAAATTATGGATCAGACCGGTCTGCTGGCGCCAGGAGACATGTTGTCCGATTTCAGCGGTGCCATTCGCGCCATTGGTGCCGGAAGGCGGGCGGCCGCCTCCATTCATCAGTTGATATATGGAATGCCTCTCAGCTTTCCCGCTTCCCTTCTGACCCCTGACGCGGTTTTTCAAAATGTTCATCAGGTTGACGGCGTGGATTCTATTCCGCGGCAGATCATGCCCCTTTCCACAGATAAAAATCCGAATGCCGAACTGGAAATTGGCTTTTCGGAGGCGATGGCAGCGACTGAGGCCGGTCGATGCCTGCAGTGCGGGCTGATCTGTTACCGTAAATCCCCATCATTCAACTGATTTAAAAAGGCATTCAGCGTGGCAACAGAAGAAGGCATCGTCACTCGGATTGGCGAGAACGATATTGCATGGGTAAAAACGGTTCGAAGTTCAGCCTGTGAATCATGCACTGCGAAACATTCCTGCTCGACCCAGGATTCTGGAAAAGAAATGATCGTTGAGGCATTCAACCCGATCGCTGCCAAGGAAGGTGATCGGGTTGTTATCCGCATGCGGACATCGACACTGTTGAATGCGGCATTCATGATGTATATTGTTCCGATTCTGTTCATGCTGGCAGGTGCCTTGATCGGAGATGGCGTCTCGTCTGCCGTCAGGATGGACAGTGTGTTGATGTCAACCATCACGGGCATGTCCTGTTTTATTCTGTCGTTTGTTCTGATTCGATACAAAACCAACCGAAAAGAGGCTCAGGATCGATATCGCCCCAGAATCATTCGAACCTGTCCGCCCTGATTGTTCTGATTCCCTGGCTTTTGTTTTTCCGGACTGAATTTCTCTGGAATTGCATTCTGACAGAATCATTATATTACCCCTGAAGCATCCATCCCGATCTATCGCTTTCAAGATAAAGATTTTGGGTGCGTTATCGGTCGGGGATGGCCCAAAAAGGCCTATCCCCTTCCTGCTGCCTTCCCAAATTCATTATCTTGAAAGCGATATAAATCGATAAGTGGTTGACAGAAATTGACCCGGCATGGTAAAAAGACCAGTTTTTGATCAGGTTGTTTTGTCTGTTACAGCATCCCCAAATGGCATGTTTCCCATTATCAGGATGGCAGACGATTATCACGCTCAGATATCTGAGCAAATCCTTGCTCTGAAGAAAATTCAGGGCTCAATTATCCAAAAGGAGGTTTAATGAGACGGTACGAAACAATTGTAATCATGGATCCAGACATATCGGACGATGACAGAGGATCGCTTGTCACCCGAATCCTGGAAATCATGGCCCAGAAAAACGGAACATTGCTTGAACAGGATGACTGGGGTGTCAAACGGCTGGCGTATGACATCCGTAAGAAAATCAGAGGGTATTATGTGCGTTTTGACTATTGCGGCATGGGCGATCTGGTGGATGAAATCGAACGTTTTTTCCGAATTAACGACAAATTTTTAAAATATATGACGGTTGTTCTGGATAAAGACGCGGATATCGAAAAGATTCGGGAAGAGATTGCCGCCGAAAAAATCAAACCGGCTGAATCAACTCTGACAGATACCGATGTGATGGATTCTTCGGATGAAGACGGTGAACTGGATAACATGACTGAAGAAGAGGAGGACGAAGAATAAATCATGGCGCCTTCAAAATACGGTAGAAAAAGACCTGCCACCAAGAAAAAACGTGTATTTCATCGTCGCAAAGTCTGCCGGTTCTGCGCTGACAGCACCCTGGGGATTGACTATAAGGATGTCAAAACCCTGAGATATTTTATTACCGAGCGGGGCAAAATCATTCCCCGCCGCATCTCCGGAACCTGTGCAAAACATCAGCGATCTCTGACAGAAGCCATTAAACGCGCCAGAACCATTGCGTTGCTGCCATTTGTGGGTTCTTTGGATAGTAACTGATCAACCTGTTTCAGAAGGAAATTCCCAAGTGGCGCAAGCAGTCCCGGCAAATGAAATCAGAGATATCATCATAGGGGCAGTGCTTGTCAGCCTGATCGCGGGTTTGGCGTATATCATTCCGGTCATGGGATTCATGTTTGCTGCATTTGTACCGCTGCCCGTTATGCTCTTTCGAATCAAACTGGGGCGGGTCAATGGAAGCCTGATTCCTGCCATATCAACAGCCCTGATCTATCTGATTTATGATGGACGGGGCAGCGATCTGGTGATGTTCGCCGGCCTTATGATTCTGGGTCTTTTCCTCTGCGAGTTCATGGAACGCAACTGGTCGATCGATGCGACCATTGTTTTTTCCTGCGGCAGTGTCATTGTTTGTGGCCTTGCCTTTCTGATGATATACAGCTCGCTGACAGGCATCAGCATTGAGAGCCAGGCCAAAACCTATATTCAGAAAAATCTGGAAATGTCGCTGGCGCTTTATGAGCAAATGGATATGCCGCGCGATACCATTGATCTGATAACCCGATCTGCTGCCCAGATTCAGTATGTTCTGATTCGACTGACGCCGGCCATGGTCATTATGTCCATGCTTTTTGTGGCGTGGATCAATATGTTGACGTCACGGTCAGTTTTTAAACGATTCTCGGTCCCGTTTCCGGAATATGGCCCGCTGAATCGATGGAAAGCCCCTGAGCAACTGGTCTGGATCGCCATTTCAAGTGGGTTGATGTTGCTTGTTCCATCGCCAGCACTTAAACTGATCGGCCTGAACATTTTTCTGATTCTTCTGACCGTTTATATGTTTCAAGGCGTGGCAATCGCTTCCTATTTTTTTGATAAGAAACGCTTTCCCAGATGGGCCAGAATTGTTTTATACACGGTGATTTTTCTTCAGCAATTTGCGCTGATTGTGGTAATCGGCCTGGGATTTTTTGATCTCTGGCTGGATTTCAGAAAACTGAAGCAGGAAGAACAACCCGGCTAATCCGGATTCCTGTTATCCAATACTTGTGGAGGACATATGAACGTTATTTTAAAAGAAACCATTGAATCGCTGGGAATTATTGGAAGCGAGGTCAAGGTTGCGGATGGATATGCCAGAAACTATCTGCTTCCGCAGAAAAAAGCCATTCTGGCCACAGTTCAAAACAGAAAGCTCATGGCTCAGCAAAAGGTCAAGCTTGATCTTCAGATCGCCAAAGAAAGAGGCATGGCTGAAGAGATGGCCAAAACGCTTCAGGGCGTGGTATGTACCATTCCGGCCAAAGTCAGCGAGGAAAACCGGCTGTATGGATCAATCACGGTTCGGGATATCCTGAACGCCCTGGCGAAACAAGCAATCTCTGTGGACAAGAAGATGATTCTTCTATCCGAACCAATCAAGACCCTGGGCAGCTTTCAGGTGCCGGTTCGTGTTTATAAAGAAGTCGAACCGACAATTACCGTTGAAATCATTGCAGAATCCTGAACCTTTCTTTCCCCCTGCCCCCTTTTGAAAATCCGGGCCGGGGGAATTTTCAGGTCAATCCTTTCAATTACCCCGGCTTCGCGCTGAAAAAGGCATTCGTCTTGCCATTTACCGTACAGGCTTCTTCCACTCTTTGGCAAATATCCCTGCGATTCGACCGGTCTGGCTCGGGTCTATCTTCAGGGCTTTTGCCACTTCCGCGTACAGGGTTTTGCGATCTCCGTTTTCGGCATCCACAAGGCCGTTGAGGTCCCTTTTCTCCTTTAAACTCAACCCACCCGCATCGACTGCGGAGAGATAACCGTTGTCCATTTCATTCAGGGCGCCTTTCTGATAGTAGGGCGCCAATGCCTGAAACCGCTCTTTCATTTTTTCCTTGAGTGACCGAATGGTCGGATTGGAAACGTTTGTCACATCATCGGCCCACGCACTGGCAGGAGAGAATACAAAACTGATGTTGTATATCGTCCCGTGATTGTTCCTGGATTGGCCATCTTTTTTAGGCAGCGCGTTCCCCCGGATATCATTCACAATATCCTCGGCAACGGATTCCACCTTTTCAGCCGGGAAATAGATGTTGATGGTTACGCAGGCAAAAAGGGTTAGTGTTACGGCAATGGTTACCGACCAACAAAGCTTTTGTTTTTTTTTCATGTGCCCCTCCTTTTGTCATTGAACAACCGCCCCACCTTTGTGGGTGATCCGGTTGATCCGTTTAAGCATGTCCTTGAAGCTGATACGGTTATCCGGGTTTTGATTTACAATGTTTATCCCGGAAAAGGTACGCCTTTTTACAAGATATTCCGTGCCGTCTTCTTTGATTGTGCCATTGATCGCGAACATATCGTTTTCAAGATTAGCCCGGATACCGATTTTTTTATATGGAAATCTTTCAAAAATGGATGCAAATGCGCCCGCCAATCCCATAAACGGGCTCTGTCCCCCCCCAATCTGGGCAATGTTGTCTACAGCCTTGATGCTGATCGTTTGCGGAATACCTTTTTTTTCGACCGTTTCCAGTAACAACTCAAATCTCTGGGGTTGGCCGTAGGCAATCTCAAAATCACGGATGCTGCCTTTCAAAACACCTTCTATCTTCCCGAAAGTGCTATCTGTCGTCATGTCTGTCAACAAAAGATCATTCCAGCTCGCATTGAGATGAATCAGCGGGGAGGACGTAAAAATCCCTTCACCACCCAATTCGGTTAAAATAATTTTACCGCCGAATACATCGGCGGTCATTTTCCCCTGACTGGTAATTACGTGGTTTTCATATTTGACCGGATCCAGAATTCCGGTCAAGGTGCCCTCAATGGGAATCGTCCCGATGTCTGTCAGAAGAGACTGAAGTTTGATCCCGTCAAATGTCAGACGGGTATGGACGGAGATATCCGGGTTATAAAAATTGTTGATCAGGACCGATCCCAGAAGAAGGTCCCCGCCAGGCACATGGATCACAGTCGGGGAATCAACAGACAGAAAGTTTGGTCCGGCATCCAGAATGATGCCGAGCGGTTGTTCCGGTAATCGGGCCACGGTCATGGACTGGACGTCCAACTTTCCGTTGAGCCTTTCAGGAGAGGCTTCGGCCAATTCGGTTTGATACCAGACAGGCAGATCGAGATGAATGCCCTTCAGAGAGATATCCCTGTCCTGAAAAATAAGGTTTCCGTCGCGCCATCCGAATCTCCCCTTAACCTGCCAGGCATTTTCAAACCTTTTAATCTTGAATTCAGCGGAAATGGTTCCTCCGGTCTCGATGTTTGCCAGATAGGGTTTTTCGGCTTTGTAGGGTTCCAGCAACAAGTGATGAAAAATCGGTTTTAAGGACACCTGAGGGATGTTCACGCTAAAATCCACATCACGAAGCGATGGACCCTGCTTAAAAAATCCCTGGATTTCAAGGGGCAGGATACCGGTCAGGTCGAACCGTAGCCTGGAAAGCTGCAAAATATTTTGTTGAAACTGGTACGTTCCATTGCATGACATGACAACGGGATTTTGGGCGAGGTTCACATAATAACGATCATAAAGGGTTTCGCCTGCTTTGGCTTCCAGAGCAACGGCAAAGGTCATGCTGGACTGCGTCAAGTCGATAATTCCTTCCGTATCGGTTGTGAGAAGGATATTCTCTCCCATCAGGCTCCCGTCTTTGTTTTTTAGGACCAACGCCTCAAGAGACAATTTCACTTGCACCTGCCAGGGTCCGGCCTCCGGACCTGTGACTTGAACCCGAATGGAATCTGTTGCTGAAAGATTCCACTCGGGTGGGAGAAGTTGAAAAACGGCGGCAGCTTCAAGAAAAGCGGTCTTTTTACCCTGAAGCGTTACATTTATCCTGCTGTCTTTTCTTTCAAGGGCGAGCAAAATGTTTTTCAAACCCGATGTGTCGAATCGGACATCGGGAAGTGCGATGGATTTTTTTTCCATGTCGATGCGTCCGTCCGGGATACGGATTTGGGTATCCCGGATCAGGGTGTCCCGGGTCCCGGTGCGAATCGCCATCCGGGGGATTTGCAGGGTCACATTTGTGAACCCGATAACGGGAGACCGAATCGATATGCCATCTGCCTGGAGACTGACGTCTATGAGTGGGTGACTCCCGCTTGATTTTTCAATCAGGGCCAGGCCGTTGATATCCATTTTTAGAGGAGCAAAAGCGATGTTGCCCGCGCTGATGTCATATTCAAGCGCGGTTTGCATGGATACGGATTCGGCGGAAGATACAGGGACGGTTGTTGATCCCATTCTTTTGGCGTCACGCGACAACGCAATATCCCTGCAATGGACTTGAAGATTTTCAACATCCAGTTTTTTCCGGGTATGGCTATAGATAAAACGCGATTGTACGTCCATCCTTTGGATTTCCAGTTCAGTGTCCTGGAGATTGACGTCTTTGGCCTGGAGTGTGCCGCTGAACGTGAAATCCTTCATGTTAAACGCATTACTGCCCGACAGATTAACTTTCGGCGCTGTAACACGCCTATTGCGGGAAGGGTTTTTAATTTCCATGGCAAATGATAATAACAGCGGTTTGTCATTTTCAGCTTTGGCATGGATATTGCGGGCCATCAAGGTTTGATCACCCCAGGATGCCAAAATCTGTCCACCCAGAATTTCCCCTGACTGAAACCGGATATCTCTGAAAATAAAGAAATTAACGAGACGCTGAATGATACCGACAGAAAAAGAGGAACGTTTCCCCATGGGCAGAATAATGGGCAAGGTGGTGTTCACAGAGATATCGTTCATCTGTATGTTTTCGAGAATGAGGGATCTGTAACCCCAAGGCCCCTCAACGGCCATATCCGCCCTGATGAAAGGGATTTCCATTGTAAAGGCATCCTGCAGCCCAATGGTTTTCAATAAAATTCCCCTGGCCTCCAGGACCATCGGCTGGAAACGCCAGGAGATGCTTTCTATGGTGCAGGACAACCCGGTGGTCGCAGAAAGCGATCTTTCTATCATCGGTTTTATTCGCTCGGGATGATAATAGACATAAAGGCCCAAACCCGAGAAGATAACCGTGATGACGCACAGGAAAAACCCCGAAACCAGAAATATTTTTTTAATCAACCGCATAACCTGCACCAGAATCGTCAGTGTAACCTGTTTCTCTTTGGCTCATCGTTTTTCTTTGACACCGGTGGTCTTTGGAGGATGTTTCAGGGTTCCGCCATTGCCTTTGTTACGGTTATTCAGTAATAGATATCTGTCAGGATTCAAATGATGGAGACTTTACCGTGAAAATGCAAAAGCAGAAATCAGCAGTCAGTTAAAACCAGTCATTTCAGGAGATAACAATGATCACGAAATCCGATATTATACAGGCAGCATACACGCATGGATTCGAAGACGTTGGCTTTACAACAGCCGATCCGTTTTTGGAACACAAACAATTTCTTCTTGATAGATGCAAGGAGTATGAATGGGCGGAATTGGCAGGCCTGAAGCTTTTAAGCGGGACTGATCCCACAACCATTCTACCGAATGCCAAAACAATTATTGTCCTGATGGAGGCATATTTCAGAAAATCCTACCCACGTTCCATGGAAGGGAATTTCGGGCGATGCTACCTTGATGATGACCGGGTGACTCATGACGGACTGAGCAGGCGAATCAAGGCGTTCCGATCATTTCTCCGCGATAACGGTATCGATTCGAAAGTACCGTTCAATTTACCACACCGGGTAGCTGCGGCTCGTGCAGGAATGGGGACTTTTGGAAAAAACTGCCTGCTCTATTCCAACAAGGTTGCCCGGAGGGGATCCTGGATACTCCCCATTGCCGTCGTTATCGACACGTCTTTTGAACCCGATGGTCCTACCATGGAAATCGGTTGTCCGGACTGGTGCAGAAACGCCTGCATGGCTGCCTGTCCGACAGGCGCATTGCAGGGTAATAGCCGGATAGACCCGCGTAAATGCATATCATACCTTACCTATTTTGGTAAAGGAATAACCCCATTGGAATTACGGGAGCCCATGGGAATGTTTGTATATGGATGTGACAGATGCCAGAATGTCTGCCCACGGAATCAGCCCTGGCTTGCACAGGACCTTCCTGTGAACGAGAAAGTGGCCGAAAAGGCAAAAGATTTTGAGCTGTCACGCCTGCTGCACATGGACAGGGAGTATTTCGAGACGAAAATATGGCCCCACATGTTTTATATGTCATATCAGGACATATGGCGGTGGAAGATGAACGTGGCGCGGGTGATGGGAAACAGTCACGACGAAAACTACATTGCCGATCTCGTTCGTGCCTTCAATGACAATTCGGATGAGCGTGTTCGCGGAATGACGGTGTGGGCCATTGGTAATATCGGTGGTCCGGAAGCGAAAGCAGCTTTAAAAGAGCTTATTGATGAAACCAGTGATCTTGTTAAAGAGGAATTGCGGCGGGTTACAGAATAACGACAGTTCCGACAAATCAACCTTTCGCGCGGTTCTGACCACAATTTTTATATGATCAATCATTTCATCCATGGTCGCCGGGGATGACATGAGATGACCTTTACATAACGTTGGATAATATTTTTATGGCCGTATCTCAATGGTGGGATAAAGCCCCATCAGATCCCCTTCCGGATAGGGCTGAATGGTATTGAAAGAGATTTTCTGATTTTTCTGGGCGTGCCCGCGGTTGCTTCTGCCATCATAAAAAGCGCCGTTGGCTTCCAGAATATGCTGGATCCGGTTCTGGAACCCCTTGACAAATTTCTCGCCGTTGCCTTCAAACAGCATATCTCCCAGCACGATACCCTCCCGGATTTCCGAAAACGCCTTCAGGGACATGCTTTGGTGTTTCAGATCCGATGAATTACTGATAAACCCCCATACCAGATGGCTTTCCGGGATATTGAGGGGTTCCTGAAGATCGATGATGGTATGGGGCATGACAATGCAGTTTTTCCCGATGGTCAGCGGACAATCCTCACTCCCGCGCAAAAATGAGTTAAATCCCACAAAGACCTTTTCCCCCATATTGGCATGGATAATTTTGGCCCCGTGCGCCGTAACATTGCACCCTTCCAGACGGGAATTGATGATATAGCAGTTTTCCTGGGCATTGGCGCCTTTTCCCAGCCATATATTTTCAAGGTAGGCCCGCTGTGCCACCAGAACATTTTCTTCGATATGGGTTTTTCGTTTGATAACCGCATACCGGTCCAGGGATGTGCCTTTGGGAATTGAAACGGATGGCTCGATATTGACGACATCATAAATATGCTTGAAATCCGGTTTCCGTTCCTCGATAAAGTTCATGAATATGCCGGTCGGTGGACCATCGCCAGGCTGATACTGCACATACCGGTTCAGAATTTCCCGGGGATACCGGTAGAGAAAATTGAAATCCGACCTGTTTTTAATCCATATGGTGCCAGGCTCGACCTCGATATGCGACATTTCACCAACCTGCACATAGGAAAATCGGCCAATGACACAATCATGGGCCGTTGTCAAATCGATGGTGGAAAACGGCTGAAAAAAGCATCCCTCAGAAGGCGACCCATGAATATTGGCATAATGCATGGCCATGGAATCATTGATAAAAAACACTTCCAGACTTTCCGGATCATGCGAATAATTGTGAACCAGGGTTTTGATCAGAAAACTGTCCTTGATGCGGATGGATTCATCCTCATGCACCGGTACCACACCCCCATCAAATTTGAACAAATCGCCTTTGGATTTGAGTTCATCCCCCCGGATGTCGCTTTTGTAAAGAATGGAATGATCCACCCGGCTTTTTCCCAAAAAATAACTTCCGGCCAGACTGGAATGAATAAAGTGAAAATTGAGGGGATGATGGGGTGTTATTCCGTAAAACGCATAAAATTTGACCAGTTGACTCAGGGGAATGGTGTTTCGGATATAGGGTTGAATATCAAAATTCAACTCCCGGAGGTTAATGGAAACTCGCTGGGCGATGCGGTTGACCAGATGTTCGATCTGCTTCATGGCTTGTCGTCTCCCTGAATGGCTGTCTGTGTTGGGGAGTGAAACGCAGTCACTCCCCGCTTATCGCTCAAACTGAAGTCATTTAATCGTAACAGGCATTCCCATAAGCGGCCATATGACAGCGACAAAAAGGGCCAGGACCACCATCAGCATGATGCTGGCGAGAAGTCCATATTTAAAAAATTCTCCAGAAGTGAACTGTTTGGAGTCATAGGCGATGGCATTGGGCGCCGCGCCGACCAGCAGCAAAAACGGCATGCCGGCGGTAACCAGTGCGGCAAAGAAAATGACCTCCGGCGCCACTTTCAGATAGGGAGCGACCACCAGGGCGACCGGGAGGGATATGGCGATGGCGGCCACGTTCATGATGAAATTGGTCATGACCAGAACAAAAAACGCGATGCTCATGATAAAAATAAACCAGTTGGCCTTTTGAAACAGGAGGAGCCAGTTGACGGCCATCCATTTGGCTGCACCGGTTTCCCACAGGCAGAATCCGATGCTCATGGCGCCTGAAAACAGCAGAATGATGTTCCAGGGTACATTTTCCAAATCCTCAATCCCCATAATGCCCGTAATAAAAAACAGCAGGGTTGAAACCAGAATAATGGCGGTTTTATCCAGGGCATTCAACGCCGGGACGAATGAGCGAAGGGATAACACCACGATACAGGACACAACGATGATTGCTGCCAGTATCTCATTTTTTGTCAGGGACCCCAGTTGCGCATTAAGTTGTGTGGCCTTTTCCCTCAGGCCGGGTATGACCGCTTTTTCCGGCTTGAAAAAAATCATAAAAAAGCCCCACAGCAGAAACACCATGAGCCATCCAATGGGGAACATATAATACGAAAGCGTGAAAAAGCTGATCTCTGTTCCAACAATATCCTTGTAAAATCCCACAGCCACAGCCCCCCTGGCCGCGCCCAGCAGCGTAATTACACTCCCGGCACCCGCTACATAGGCCATGCTCATGAAAAGCCCTTTCCCAAAACGGGTCTGTTTGTCCCCCTCACCATACAGTGAATAGATTGACAGCAGCAGCGGATAGATGGTTGCGGCAACGGCAGTATGGGCCATGATATGGGTCAGGGCCGCGGTCACCACCATACAGCCCAAATAAATCATGCTGGTTTTTTCGCCCACAATCATCAGCATCTTGTACGCCAGCCGTTTGGTCAGCCCGGTTTTGGTAAAGACCAGCCCAATCATGACCGAGGCATAGATAAACAACACGCTGGGGTCCATGAAATCCTTGAACGCCGCGCCAGCCGGTCGAATCAGAAACAGGACCTGAAGCACACCGATGGCAATACTGGTGACGCCGATGGGAAGCACCTCGAACACCCACCAGGTTCCGGCCAACAGAAATACGGCTATTGCACCTTTACCTTCACGGGTAAGCACAAATTTCTTTCCAAGCGGATCAAATACATCCGGCCAGGCTGGAGAAAAATACACCAGCGTAAACAGCCCGAGTCCAAGCAAAAGAAAGAGCGTATTTTTCCAATCCACGCCCTGAGCTGCGGCATCATTGTTACCCATCGAACAGTCTCCTTGTGGTTAAATGAAATATTTTATTTCAGATAGGATACCAATTCAGTACGAACAGTTATAAAATTTCAGAAAATTCATTTCACAAGGCGGCAGAGAGGGGATATGCCTTTTGCGGCTGACGCCTTGAAAAACTGTCGGCCGTCCCCGACCGATAACGCAGTGAAAATATTTTTCTGAAAGTCCATATCAAACCTGGCATTGCTTCATCATATGGAAAACAGCCGCAAATACATCGGTCAATCGCAGCACGCCAACGATGATATCTTCCCGGGTGACCAGAAGTGACTGATGGTGGCCCAGCACCAGTTGATGAATGGCCTCATCCAGTGTTGTGTCTTCGGAGACATATTCCCCTTCGGTCGGGGTCTGCATGAACTCCCGAACCTTCTTTTGACTGGCAGCCTTACAAATATCACTTAACGGACTTTCAAACAGATGATACTGAACCAGAAGTGATTTCATGAATTTCTTGCTGAATCCATATCGGGCCAGGCCATCACTTCCCTGCATTTCGGCATATTTGGGTTCCAGCGCTCTCAGGATATCCAGTTGGCTGATTTTTCCAATGACGTTTTTATCCTGGTCCAGGATCAGAATCGCACGGTGCCGATACGGGCTGTTACAATATTCCAACTGTGCTTTTTCGAGAGCAATAACCGCTTCAAACAGGGTGGCATCCTCGTCTGCCGTTGCATATTCGGATAAGGGAACCATCAAATCTTTGACCTTGTAAGTCTTCATTCGTTTCCTCCTGTTAATTAATTTCCATATTTCCTGTCCATTTTTTCAAGGAGAAGAAGTGTTCAATCAGTTGAACGTTCGGCTGGAAGAAATTTGCTATTTGAGAAAAATTAAACCGGTTACTTTTATCAGATTGTCGGAAAGCCATACAACATATTTTTCCACGGCGTCATTTGTTTTTTTTGGGTTATCCGTTCACGCTGATTCATGAATTCAAATATGGACTTTCAGAAAATTTTTTCCACAAGGCAGCCGGGAGAGGATAGCCCTTTTTTCAGCCATCCCCGACCGATACCGCAGTGAAGAAAGTCTATTTGTTCTGGATTTTGCGGTTGACTTGTATTTGAAACATACGGTATTGCTTCAGCGTTTCAATCACTCTGGCACTTAGGAATTGAAAGGATTTACATGAATCTTTTTTTCCTGTCGGTTGGGATTATCGTTTCAGGAGGCATTCTGCCTCTGTTGTTATGGCGCCGGTTTGATGCGGCCAAGATGATCGGCGTTTTCGGAATCAGTAGCGGATGTTTTTTGGGATTATTCGACGTCATTTCCAAATTGACTCAGGGCCAGTTGATTATCGCTTCTTTTTCCTCCCGCAGCCTCCCCCTTTCTTTTCGGTTGGACAGTCTGTCCGCTTTTTTTCTGGTCGCCATTTTCGCTGTTTCACTTCTTTCCGCCATCTATAGTTACCATTACCAGAACAATCCGGATAAAGCCTTTGGCATAGCGGTCACCTCTTTGTTTTTCAGCCTTCTGGTTGCATCCATGTCGCTGGTGGTAACCGCAGACAACATGATCACCTTCCTGCTTGCGTGGGAAATCATGTCCCTTTCTTCCTTTTTCCTGGTAATTCATGACCATCAGAGTCGTGAAAACCGCAGGGCAGGCTATCTCTATTTCATTTTTTCCCATGTCGGTGCCATGTTCATCCTGGCTGCATTCGGCGTGTTATACGGTCATACCGGCAGTTTTGATTTTGCTGCCGCCGCCAATCTGTACGACCCGGTTAAAATGCTGATCTTCAGCCTCGGTTTTATCGGGTTTGGTTCAAAAGCAGGCGTGTTTCCCTTTCATATCTGGCTGCCCCATGCGCACCCGGCAGCACCGTCCCATATCTCCGCGGTCATGTCCGGCGTCATGATCAAAACCGGTATCTACGGGATTTTACGGATGTACGGGATTTTGAATTTCCACACACCGGCATGTGGAACCATCGTCATCATATTCGGAATCCTGTCCGGCATTCTGGGTGTCGTTCATGCCCTGGGACAGCATGATCTCAAACGTCTGCTGGCCTATCACAGCGTGGAAAATATCGGCATCATCCTTCTGGGCATCGGTATCGGCATGATCGGCGTTTCTTCAGGTAACCCGGTCATGGCGGTGCTTGGGTTTTCCGGCGGCATTCTTCACGTATTAAACCATTCGATATTCAAGTCTCTGCTGTTTATGGGAGCCGGAATCGTCATCCAAAAAACCGGAACCCGGTCCATCGACGCCCTGGGTGGTTTGCTCAAAAACATGAAAATCACCGGAATCACCTTTCTCATCGGTTCAATGGCCATTTCCGGACTCCCCCCGTTCAATGGATTTGTCAGTGAATTTTTGATCTACCTGGCTGGATTCCGGGGTATTGCCGGAAATACCCATCCATTTGTTTTTTGTCTTCTTTCGATTATCAGCCTGGCCGTCATCGGCGGTCTGGCCCTGGCCTGTTTCACCAAGGTGGTGGGCGTGGTGTTTCAGGGCGAACCCAGAACCCGGAATACACAACGCGTCGATGAAACCGGCAAATCCATGATCTTTTCCATGGTGGTGCTGGCCGGCGCCTGTATCGTGATCGGTATTTTCCCCGCCCCGTTCATGGTTATGGCACTGAAAACGGTTTCTTCACTGGGCCTGGATTATGGACGTATTCCCATCGCGCCGTTTGCACACATGTCTACCGACATCAGCCTGGCGTGTGCCATTTTTCTGACGATATTTGTCGTTCTGATTGGTTTTCGAATCTGGTTATACAAAGGCAAGACGATCGGTCGTACCGGAACCTGGGGATGTGGCTTTACGCAGCCGACAGCCAAAATGCAGTACACGGGAACGTCCTATGCCGCGTCGATTCTTGAATTCTTCCGGCCGGTCGCACCACGGGTGGAAGACCACCCACCAGTCAATGGCCTTTTCCCGACAAAAACCCATTATCACAGCCATATCCACGATATGATCGAAATGCAATTGGACCGGGTGATTGTCAATCCGATACTCTGGCTGTTTGACAGGCTGCGATGGATTCAGCATGGCGACATCCACCTGTATATCGGCTATATCCTGTTGACCATCGTGATACTTTTATTTTTTGTGTAGGAAAATATGATTGAATCCATCCTGTTATGGGCCATCGCCATTTTGTCCGCGCCGTTTTATGCAGGGGTCATTCTTCGGGTAAAAGCCTTTTTTGGCGGCAGAAAGGGGTCACCGCTTTTTATCCACTATTACACCCTGGCCAAACTGTTCAAAAAAGGATCGGTTTACAGCACCAGCACAACCGTTATTTTCAAACTGGGTCCACTGGTATCGCTTGCAACCGCTGTCACTGCACTGCTGTTTCTGCCTGTTGCCGGACGTCCGCCAGTCATTTCCTTTACCGGCGATGTGATTTTCATGCTGTATCTTCTGGGACTTGGCCGGTTTTTCACCATTGCGGCAGCCATGGACACCGCAAGCCCGTTTGAAGGCATGGGCGCGGCCAGAGAAGCCTATTTCCCCATCATCTGTGAGGCCGGCATGTTCATGGTGTTGATCCTGTTTTTCCGGCTGACCGGAGATCTGCGGCTATCCGCATTTTTTTCCGGAAATCAGCCGTTGGCGTTCTGGCTTGCGGCCGGATCACCCATGATATTTGTCGTCATCGCGTTGTTCATTATCCTGCTGACCGAAAATGCCCGGGTGCCGGTGGATGACCCGGCGACCCACCTGGAGCTGACCATGATTCATGAGGTCATGGTGCTGGATCACAGCGGACCGGATTTTGGCCTGATTGAAATGGCCGCATTCTGCAAGTTGTTTTTGTATTCCGCCCTGATTGCCCGGCTGATTGTTCCGTTTCATTCGGGTCATCCGGCACTGGATGTCGCCGCGTTTGCAGTGGCCCTCCTGATGGTTTATGTGTCCATCGGTATTACCGAGTCGATCATGGCGCGCTACCGGATGGACCGGGTCCCCAAATTTGTGCTGACTTCTTTTGCACTGGTCTTTTTTGCAGCCGTCATCACCCTGGAGTTTGTCAAATGAACCATCCGATGGATACCATCCTGTCACTGGCCCTCCTGTCAATCCTGTTCTCCTTCGGCTCCAGTCGCCTGCCCGGACTGATCAAGGTCCTGGCCTTTCAGGGGGTGGTGGTGAGTATCGTGCCACTTTTTGCAGGCCATCATCTGTCCACCGGCGGTGTTGTGTTCACTCTGGCAACACTGATGATTCGGGGCGTTGCGATTCCCCTGTGCATTTATCTGGTCATCAAAAAAGTTGCCATTGCACGGGAAGTGGAACCCATTGTCGGTTACCATGCATCGATTCTGGCCGGTCTGCTTCTGATTGTCGGAGCGACCTATGCCGGTCACCGGTTTGATCTGCCGTCCGGCACCGCCAGTGCGCTGCTGCTGCCGACTGCAATTTCCCTTTTGGGCGCCGGCATGTTTCTGCTGATGGCGAGAAGAAACGCCATTGCCATGGTGCTGGGGTATATCATGATGGAAAACGGAATTTATCTGGTGGGGTCCACCTTCTCGGTGCGTGCCCTTCACATCGTGGAGTTTGGAATTCTTCTGGATGTACTGGCAGGCGTCATGATCATGGCGGTCATGCTGCAGAATATCAAACAGACCTTTGATGATGTGGATACGGCCCGGCTGAGAACATTAAAGGAATAGGCGCCCATTTTATGGTTGAAATCATTTTTGTCATACCCTTTGTTGCCGGTGCGGTTGCGTTTTTTCTTCCCCGGAATATCGGTCGCGGCCTTCTGGTGCTTACCGGCACAGTTCACCTGATTCTAACCGCGACCGTCTGGGCCGTGCGACCTGATCCGGTATTTCCGGAGTATTTTGCAATCACCCCGGAAGGCCTTTTGTCGCTTGTCGTGATATCCCTTCTGTTTTTCCTGATTTCCATCTACACCGTTTCCTATCTCAATTTGTCCGATATCCGGTCGGAATCGGTTTTTACAGGTTCCATGCTGCTGTTCTTGTCCACCATGACCATGGTGACCCTGTCCGACCATATCATGGTGATGTGGATTGCCATCGAGGCCACGACTCTGGCCAGTGCGCCGCTCATTTACACGCACAGGTCCGCGGTGTCGCTGGAAGCCACATGGAAATATGTTCTGATCTGCTCGGTGGGAATCGCGATGGCTCTGCTGGGTTCGGTTCTGATAACGGTTGCCATGGATGTCGGAAAGGTGAATGCACCCCTGTCGTTTTCCGCACTTTCCGTTGTTGCCAGTCAGTTGGATCCCATGTGGCTGAAAATGGGTTTTGTCTTCATCCTGGTGGGATACGGCACCAAAATGGGGCTGGCGCCCATGCACACCTGGCTTCCCGACGCCCACAGCGAAGCTCCCAGCCCGGCATCGGCGCTGTTGTCCGGCGTATTGCTCAACTGTGCCTACCTGGGCATTTTCAAGACCAACAAAATCATGCATGCCGCCGGCCTGAGCGATTTTTCCGGTCCGATTCTCATGGTATTTGGACTGGCCTCCATCATGGCGGCAGCCACGTTCATTCTGAAACAAACCGAGTACAAACGGCTGCTGGCCTATTCCAGCATCGAGAATATGGGCATTATCGCCTTCGGCACCGGCATGGGTGGGCTGGCCGCATACGGTGCCGTCATCTGTCTGATTCATCACAGCCTGATCAAATCATCCCTGTTTCTGACATCCGGCAACATTCTGCTGGGCACCGGCAGCCGACTGATCGAAAAAACCGGAAATCTGGCCAGCCGAATGCCCCGAACCTTTATTGCACTTTTTGCCGGATTTGCAGGCATATCCGGATTTCCACCCTTTGGAATGTTTATCGGTGAACTCTTGATTGTATTCGGCGCATTTCGGGCCGGTCATTATGTGGGTGTATCGCTTTTCATGCTGAGCCTGTGTGTCATCTTTGCCGGTTTTGCCAATAACATCATGAAAATATCTTTCAAACCGTCGCATGCGACCAGCCGGATTCAGGAAAATTCCGCCATGATATGGCCCCAGTATGTGTTGCTGGCGACATCCCTGTTGCTGTGTTTCTGGATGCCGGCCCCCTTGGTTCAGGCAATTGACCAAGCGGTGAATACCCTTGGTGGAGGTATGTGATGGCCGCGAATTTCAAAACCATTTCAAACGGCGCAGCCATCTCCATGACCGATATCCCGCATCTTTCTTTTGATGTTTTTTCAGAAAAAGCCCTGGATATCGTTACGAATGGGGGAAAAATCGTTCATTTTTTTGCATTCACCCAAAAAGATCATCTCCGGCTGCTGGCGGTTCTGAGGACCGGCTCCCTGCTGGTGGCCACCTGTGATGCACAGGAAACCTATCCATCATTGACCGCCCGTTGTGAGCCGTTTCATCTGTTTGAACGGGAAATCGCGGAGCAGTTCGGTATCCGGCCCAATGGCCATCCCTGGTTGAAAATGGTCCGGTACCATGCCAATTATCGGGGTGTTGCGGATGTATTCGGAAATGACTATACGGAAGATATCCCCGGGCAATACGACTATTATACCGTTACCGGAGATGAAATCCATGAGGTGGCTGTCGGGCCGGTCCATGCCGGGGTCATCGAGCCCGGCCATTTCCGCTTCAACTGCATCGGCGAACGGGTGTTGAATCTGGAAATCCAACTGGGCTATCAACACCGGGGTGTGGAACCGCTGTTGTGCCAGGCCGCTTTCAACCAGCTGCCGTTTATTGTCGAAAGCAATGCCGGCGATACGGCGGTAGGCAACAGTCTGTGCATGGCCCAGGCAATTGAAGCGCTTTCCGGCATACGGGTGGATGCAGGCGCAAAAATCATTCGAACCATCGGCCTGGAACTGGAACGCATCGCCAATCATGTCGGGGATCTGGGTGCATTAAGCAATGACGTGGCCTTTCTGCCGCCTGCCAATTACTGTGGCCGGATGCGGGGCGATTTTCTGAATATGTCACTTTTTATCTGTGGCAACCGCTTCGGGAAAGGACTGGTTCGGCCCGGTGGGGTCCGGTTTCCCCTGACCGATGAAGACCGCAAAACACTGATACAGCGCATCGGCGAACTGAAGCCCCAGGCTCAGCATGTCATCGACCTGTTGTTTTCCACATCCAGTGTCCGGTCCCGATTTGAAGGAAGCGGCAAGGTCAGCCGGTCGGATGCAGAAAAGCTGGGACTGGTCGGCCCGGCCGGCCGGGCCTGTGGCATACCCTATGACGCCAGAAGATGTTTTCCCACTGAATATTACACGCAACTGGATATTCCCGAAAATGCAGAGCCATACGGAGACGTGTATGCACGCGCCAAGGTCAGGGCCGATGAGGTCATGCAGTCCATCGGGATCATCGAATCCCTGCTTCAAAATCCGGTTGAAACGCGCTGCGTGGATGCAGAAGATTTTTCACTGGCACCCGATTCGGTAGTGGTGACGGTCAATGAGGCCTGGCGGGGGGAACTGTCCCACTGCATTCTGACAGATGAAACAGGAAAAATTCTGCGCTATAAAATCAAGGATCCCTCGTTTCATAACTGGAATGGCCTGTCCATGGCCCTGAGAAACACGGGAATTTCCGATTTTCCGCTGAACAACAAGAGTTTCAATTTGTCGTATTGCGGATTTGATTTATAAAATAGTAAGGTGGAAGGATAAAGGCGGAAGGATGAAGGATGAAGGCGGAAGGCGGAAGGATGAAAGCTGAAAGCGAAAAGCTGGTGGCAGAAGGCGGCGACGGGCATGACCGCTTCTCACTTCTCACTACTCACTACTCATTACTCACTACTCATTACTCACATCTGACATATGCTAAATATACTGAAAAACCGTTTCGAACAGGGCTGCCGGACATCGACCTATCCAAAAGAAACCGTTCAGTTGCCGCCCCGATATCGCGGCAGGCCGGTCATAAATCCCGATGCTTCATCCGAACTGGCCATACAGTGTGCCGCTGCCTGCCCGCAAAACGCCATCGATGCGGAGAACAAAACGATTGACATGGGCCGCTGCGTCTTCTGCGGAACCTGCCAGCGGATATCAGACGGACAATTTGTCACATTCACACAGGATTTTGCTCTGTCGGTTTCTGAAAAAGAGCATCTGATCACCCGCGGAAATCTTCCCGATCTGGCCCATCATGCAAGGCAGCATTTCAAGAAGCTCTTTGGCAGGTCCCTTCAGCTCCGCCAGGTATCGGCTGCAGGCTGCAATGCCTGCGAAGCCGATCTGAATGTGCTGGCCACCCCGTTTTTTGATCTGGCCCGGTTCGGCATCAACTTTGTGGCATCTCCCCGGCATGCCGACGGCATTGTGGTCACCGGCCCGGTTTCCAGAAACATGAAAACCGCCCTGTTTCAGACCTATGAGGCCACGCCCGAACCCCGCGTGGTCATTGCCGTGGGCAGTTGCGCCCTGTCCGGCGGCCCGTTCCGGGGAAGCCCTGAAATTACCGAAGGACTGGACAAACTGTTGCCCGTGGATCTGTATATTCCCGGATGCCCGCCACACCCCATGACCAACCTGCATGCCCTTCTGACGTTCTTCAAATAGGTGTCGGGATATCCCCGCACCGCGCAAATGATGGCGCCAGAGCCTCCAGTTCCATATCCGGGCAACCGGCCGATGCAAAATGATCGCGCCAATTCCGAGCGGTATTGACAAGGCTTTTTATAACCATCCGGGCCTCTTCCCCGGACAAGCCGAAGCGGACTGCCCGGCTCAGTGCATTTTCCAGTGTTGCTTCCCTGCCGTGTGCACCTGCAGACATGGCCAGAAAAAATGTTGTTCCGACACCCGGCCGGGTCAAAGATGGCAAGATGTCATAAGCTGGAGACAGATCGAGTCCGGCTTTATCAAAAAGGAACCCATGATTTCTGGGATGATCGTCGGTGTTGCGCACCAGGATGTTGAATACCATTCGTCGAAACAACTCCTGAATATCCTGGACTGACGTATACCGGCGCATGGTATCTGCAACAGCGCAATAGTCCCAACCCGGCCGATCTGTCTCATCCCACTGCATGAGTGAAAGAGAACTCAAAAACCCTTTCCGGATCCAGCCATCCCCGCATTTCTCCCGATCAAACCGCCGGACCAGCAGAACATTTCTGTTTCCCACAGATTCCAGCCGTATCTCCGGAATCCGTATTCCGCATTTTTTGGCAAGTGACAGGGTGGCGTATTCGATGCGGGGAATGTTCAGCGTATCTTCCCTGGCCGGGAACTTGGCGATCCATAACGCATCCTGAAACTGGATGGTGGATTTGGGACGCGCGCCCCCCACGCTGGTTCCCTGGCGCAAAAGCCGCAGCAGATGAGGGGGCACCACATCACCCGTCTCGATGCCGGACGCAGCGCACAGAATGTCTTCCATCCGGTTGAAATGGGGGGGCTCCAGATTTGGCTCCGGATCATCCGGAGTTTTTCGGAAATCCAGATTGCCCACACGGGTGGCGTTGGTTTCCAGCAAAAAATCCGTTTCAGAAAGCGCTTCCGGAGGAATTTTTCGTTCTGCGGCAATGACCATTCGCCCCCAATAATCCGGGGACGCATCCCGAAACGCGCCATAAAAACCATTATTGGTTGTCACTTCCCGTGGAGATAGCCCCAAAGGCAGAAAAACCGGGTCCACGGGCAGAGCGTTTTTCCGGTTCAGATATTTCCGTCCATGTGCAAAGCTTCCGACTCCCAGATGACTTTCATGGGTGAATATCCCCGCAGGAACTGCTACGGTCTCTCCAGGCAAATAAATGAAAACCGTTATTTTTCTTTCCGCCATGATCAGAAGTCCAGATCGTCTCCGGCTTCAACGGGCCGGACCCGTTTTGGCAGTCGTTGCTGATCCCGGAATATCCCCACCTTGTCTTTTCCCGGATCAGCGATCTCCAGCAGGTCTTTTTCAAACCCCAATACCCACAAGGCGGATGACAGTACCGCCAGGGAAACACCCGGATCACCGTTTTCAAGTCGCGATACCGTCTTACGGGCCACAAACATTCTGGATGCCAGTTCCTCCAGAGTTAATCCCCGGCGTTTTCTGGCGGTTCGAATATGTTCTCCCAGCCGGTTAACCGCATCGGCCACTTCAGTGGGGAGACTCTTGGTCGCACGCGAATTTTTGGTCATATAAATCTCCTTTAGAAGCATAGTGGGTATTATATGACTCAATAACAAACCAGGTCAAACCTTTTGTGCATGAGAAAATTTTTTTATTGAAATTTTTTTGTAACTGCTCAATAATTTTCCAGATGAATGGAATAGGCGACATGCTGATAACAGATTTGGAAGAAATCAGGCGCTATGCTCTCAAAAATGAGAAAAAAAACTGGAAGTTCAGAACCTTTCTGAAATTTATTGACAAACCGTCGATCAGGATCGATCCAGTTGTTCATCGGATTTATGTGGATGTCGTGAAACAGATTGACTGTACCCGGTGTGCCAATTGCTGCAAAACCCTGCAGCCCGTTGTCACCCGGAATGAAATTGATACCATATCCCGGCATTTCAATATTCCCGAGACCGAATTCATTTCCCGATATCTGAAATTCGCTCCCTTTTCATCGGATCATGCTTTTGCCCAAAGACCATGCCCGTTCCTGGAAAACAATCTGTGCCGCATTTATGAGTTGCGGCCGGAGAATTGCCGTTCGTATCCGCATTTATGGAAAAAAGAATTCCGATCCCGCACGATGGATGTCATTGCCAATTATTCCATTTGTCCGATCGTTTTCAATGTTTACGAACAGTTGAAAGTGGCGTTCAAATTCAGAAATTGAAATGTGATTACATGAGAAAACGAGATACCCTGCTGCGTCAGACCGGACCGCCTGACACCTGGCTGACAATTGGCCATCTGGATGTTATGCTCTTTCAGCTCGATCCGGCCCGGCTGGCCCTTCAACAGCCCCGCCAGCGCATTCTGATCGCGGATGCGGTGGGTCTTGCCAAAACCATTATATGCGGGATTCTTCTGACTGAGCTGATCCATCGCTGCAAAGTCCGCTGGATTGCGGCTGTCGCCTTGTAAAGCTACTGGTATTGACCATCAAATCCATGATGACCCAGTTTCAGAAAGAACTGTGGGCACGATTCTCCATCCCCCGGGTAAGGCTCGATTCCACAGGCATCCATCAGGTTCACGCCCGGATTCCCGGCAACCACAACCCGTTCAATTGTCAGATACCTCCGGCAAAGCCGGATGCTTGATAAAATTGACCGCTCAAAGCGGTTGTAAACCAATGGCCACCTATTTGTAATGGGTCTATTCACCTGTCTCCTGCGACCTGTCCTACTGGTAACGATTCATCATATGGTTGTAATCTTCATGAGATCCGATCCAAAACCACACCAGCGTGTCTTGCTCACGAAAGGCTATGGCGCGATAATGAAGTCCTATATCAACAGTCCAAATTGAACCTTTTTTTGAAAAACCCCAATGATTGGTTGTAAGTCAGGCTGGCACTTTTGCCAGCCTGACAAAGGCTTCCACATGTCAGTGATATCCCATCGGCCATCCCCTGGTATGAAAGGCGACTGGCAAAACTGGGAAAACGGATTCTAAAAACCGGACATGACACAATACACCGGATTACACTCAACCCGGAACTCTATCCGGCTGCAGAAGGCGAAGTCCGGCGATACCTGACCAACATATTTCCTTTTGGTGTGTTACTTCCGAATTCGAGATGTATGTGGCGGCAACCCGTGCACGCAACCCCCTGTTGATGTGCCGGATCACAGTTCCGGGTTGGTGTTCATCATCCGCTGGTCATCTTTGGGCTGGGTGAATTGCGGCTTTCCACGGAAAGAACATTGTGATATGTAGCATTATGCTTAAATTGTTCAGGATAAAAATTGAGACAGACCGTTTCTATATATTGAGACTCCGGTGATCCATTACCGTACGGCAGGGCCAGGCCGGTATGATGACCACGGACTTTGACATATCAAAACCATGAATCACAAATACCAATGGCCGCAAAGTGGTGTATATGAACAATTCGATTCTGGAGGAATGAATGGGAACAGATGAACTGTATGACATGATTATCGTCGGCGGCGGACCAGGCGGATTGACTGCCGGCATTTATGCGATGCGAGCGGCCATGAAAACCGCCCTGATTGAAAAAAGCGCCTATGGCGGTCAGATGACCCTGTCCGGTGAGGTGGAAAATTACCCTGCATTTGAGAAAATCAGCGGATTTGATCTTTCCGCCAAATTTCAACAGCATGCGGCATCTTATGGTCTGGAAATGATTTCCAGCGAGGTGACCGGAATCGAGCCGGGTCTGGATTTTCATGCCGTTAAACTGGATAACGGAACGACTTTAAAAACCCATGCAATCATCCTGGCAGTAGGCGGCAGCCCAAAAAAATTGAATATCCCGGGAGAAACCGAATATTACGGCAGAGGTGTTTCCTACTGTGCAGTCTGCGACGGCTTTTTTTTCCGTAACAAGACCGTTGCTGTTATCGGCGGCGGCGACAGCGCCTGTGAGGAATCCCTGTATCTGGCCAAACTGGCCAAACAGGTCTATATTATTCACCGCCGGGATGAACTTCGAGCCAGCCGGATTCTTCAGGAGCGGATTAAGGGTGAATGCAAAATCGAGATGATCTGGAATTCGATTCCAACCGAGATCCATGCCAATGAACAAGGCGTGTCCGCCGTACGGATTCAGGATGTAACGACCCGGAATGAAAGGGATCTTGCGATAGATGGCATTTTTATCTTCATCGGATTCAATCCTAACCGGTCTCTGGTGCCGGCCGGCATTCAAATGGATAACAATGGATATGTCTTGACCAATGACCGGTGTGAAACCCAAATTCCTGGCATATTTGTCATCGGGGATCTGCGGCAGAAATATGCCCGCCAGATTGTGATTGCAGCAGGCGACGGCTGTACCGCGGCCCTGGTCGCAGCCCATTACGTGGAAAACAAAAAAGCGACTCCGGCTGACTCCTGCCCGGCGCCGTTTGTGTGAAAAAAACAGAATTCAGAAGTCAGGATTCAGAATTCAGTAGAAAAGCGGTACATATCATTTTCATTTTTGGGGGCGATCACCCGGATCGTGAGCATCTGCAATGAAATATGAACCAATCGATCCACATCTGTTCATCGAGAATCGAAACCGCCTGAAAGCCCTTCTGGAACCAGGTGCACTCGCGGTTTTCAACTCCAATGATATTCTGCCGACCAATGCGGATGGTCTGAGACGTTTCATTCAGAACAGCGATCTGTTTTATCTGAGTGGCATCGACCAGGAGGAAAGCATTCTGGTGCTGTTCCCCGATTCACCGGATCCGGCCCAGCGGGAAATTCTCTTTATCCAGGAAACCAGTGACGCCATCGCCACCTGGCAAGGTGACAAATACACCCAAGAGCAGGCGTCTTTGATATCCGGCATTCAGACCGTTCACTGGGTGCACGAGTTTACCCGGGTATTCAAAGGGCTGGCGTTTGACGCCCGGTCCATCTGGCTGAATTCAAATGAGCATCTGCGGGCGGAGGTTGTGGTGGAAAGCCGGGACATGCGGTTTGTCGCATGGTGCAAAAACGCCTTTCCCCTGCATCGCTATGAACGACTGGCTCCCCTCATGCATCATCTTCGGGCCGTTAAATCACCCATCGAAATCGATCTGATCAGACGGGCCATTCACATAACGGAAAGCGCTTTTCGAAGGGTCCTGAAATTCATCAAGCCCGGCATTTGGGAATTTGAAATCGAAGCCGAAATTACCCATGAATTTCTGAAAAACCGGTCCAATCGATCCGCATTTCTGCCCATCATGGCCTCCGGCCCCCATTCCTGTGTGCTGCATTATGAAAAAAACAACCGGCAATGTCAGGCAGGCGAGCTCATATTGATGGACTTTGGCGCCGAATATGCCAACTATGCCTCGGATGTGACCCGTACTGTTCCGGTCAGCGGCCGGTTTTCCCCCCGTCAGAAAGCGGTTTACAATGCGGTCCTGCAGGTTCAGCGCGCAGCCACCCGCCTGTTAATCCCCGGCGTCACCATGACGGAATATCTGAAAAACGTGGGTCACATCATGGAAGCCGAACTCATTAATCTGGGTCTTCTTGAATCCGACGCCGTCAAAAATCAGCCGGAAAACGCACCGCTCTATAAACGATACTTCATGCATGGCATTTCCCACCTGTTGGGTATCGATGTCCATGACGTCGGGAACCGGTATCGACCGTTTGAAGCCGGAATGGTCTTCACCTGTGAACCGGGTATCTATATCCGGGAAGAAGGTTTTGGTATCCGGCTGGAAAATGACATACTGATCACGGCAGACGGCCCTGTGAATCTGACAGCAGACATTCCTGTTGAACCGGAAGAAATCGAGGAGCTGATGACTATCTGATGGGGAATTCCAGATCACCATCAATCACCCGTTATCCGGATTGTCATAGAAAATATAGTTTGTAGAAAAATCGCTGAATTCAAAATATACTTTTTTCTCTCCGGCATCCACCTTCAGATTCTGATTATCATCCAGATATCCATACCCAAACCGGTAGGATCGGGGCGTTTTATCCTGGGTTCCATAGGCGGTTGAAAGCTTGTCAACCTTGATGAAGCGCTTGACCAGCTTATCACCGGCATAAATATCCAGTACACCGTTTGTACCTGTCCAGTTCTGGATATTGCGCGTGAACTGATTCTGTGTCTCCTGGGTGCATCCCATCAAAACAACGGCCATCACGCCACATGCCATGATCATGTTTTTCATTTTTCCTCCTGATTCCAAAAAATGGTGTTACCGATTTCCGATTTTCTCTTCTTTTAGCATATCATAGACTTTCTCGTAAATATGAACCGGTCCCGCCATTTGAGTTTCCGCCCAGAACGAGCACAATCAATACGATTACATATTTGATAAACACCCGTCCGCTGTTCATGGATTTTGTATCATTCGATCACTGTTTTTTGTTATATCGCCAGATCCAAAGGTAAATCACTGATATCACGCAATCTGTTTCCATTGATCATGTTATTCTTTCTTGCGTGCCAGTGTAACACAATGAATGCCGCTTCCTTCACGTCCGGGATCAAAACACAGATTGTCTGACAGACAGGATGCCCGGCTT